>ENA-OPEM01000475-OPEM01000475.1-human-gut-metagenome-genome-assembly--contig:-NODE-475-length-10518-cov-2.389850_pt1 | contig 10518 bp, 9 predicted proteins | sample MGYA00241634_ERZ501531 | MGnify/ENA primary metagenome ERZ501531 (study PRJEB25962, sample SAMEA2042385) | human gut metagenome | biome: human gut; feature: human-associated habitat; material: faeces... | reverse complement strand
CAATAAATTGTAATGTAGGAAAATATTATGGGTGCTGCCCAAACCCGCAATTTTTGAAAAATTGAGTAAACTTTTTTGCTTTTGGGAGGATAATTTAGCGTTAGCTAAATTTCAATGCCCGACCGACACACCGCTAAACCATAATTTTCACGACTTCTGATGAAAAACGTTTTTTTATGGCAAATTACTAAAAAACAAAGGTTAAATTTGTTTGATATTGTTATCAATTTTGTAACCTTTTGCCAATTATGCAAAATCTATAAAAAAAATAAAGAAATTTGAAAATAGAGGTTGATTTTTTTCTCGTTTTTGTGTAATATGTATATAAGAGATATATTGTATTTTAAATATATTAATTCATTAGGCTCTTATTATAAGAATTTTTGCTCAAAAGGCTTGTTTTGCAAAAATTACAGGTGTTATGCATTTTGTATATGTTTGCAGCTAAGGTCAAAGCAAAATACAGCCTGAATAATATGCTTACAATTATATGAATATTTGCTTAGAAAAAGAGGTAAATAAAATGTCAAACAGATTATTCCAGGGTATTGTTCACCAGATGAAAGATGCAATTGACAGAACAATAGGCGTTATTGACGAAACTTCTGTTGTTATAGCTTGTTCAGAGCTTGGCAAAATCGGTGAGGTAAACGAAAGCGTAAATTCAGAAACCTTAAGTTCAACAGCTCCTTTTGTAATCAACGGCTATACATATAAGTCATTTGGCAGCAACGCTAAGTATGATTACGCTGTATTTGTACAGGGTACAGATGAGTATGCTCAGAAGTACGCACAGCTACTTTCTGTTTCTTTTGCAAGCATTAAGCAGTATTATGACGAGAAATATGACCGTTCAAACTTTATTAAGAATGTAATTCTCGACAACATTCTTCCGGGCGATATCTATCTTAAGGCAAGAGAACTTCACTTTAACAGCGAAGTTTCAAGAGTTTGTCTTCTTATCAAAATCGTTTCAAAAACAGATGTTTCTGCATACGATATTATTCAGAATCTTTTCCCGGACAAGTCAAAGGACTTTGTTATCAATATTAATGAGTACGAAATTGCACTCGTAAAAGAGATTAAGGCGGATACAGAGAGCCGTGACCTTGAAAAGCTTGCAAGCTCTATTTCAGACACACTTTCAAGTGAATTCTACACCCACTGCGTTGTAGGTATAGGTACAACGGTAACAGGTATTAAGGACCTTGCCCGTTCATTTAAAGAAGCACAGAGCGCACTTGAGGTTGCAAAGGTATTTGATACAGAGCGTACAATAGTAAGCTATGATAACCTCGGTATTGCCCGTCTTATTTATCAGCTTCCCACAACTCTTTGTGAAATGTTCTTAAAGGAAGTTTTCAAGCGTGGTTCAATCGAGAGCCTCGACCAGGAAACACTTTTTACAATTCAGCGTTTCTTTGAAAACAACCTCAATGTTTCTGAAACATCAAGAAAACTTTTTGTTCACAGAAATACACTTGTTTACAGACTTGAAAAAATTAAGAAACTTACAGGTCTTGACCTTCGTGAATTTGAGGACGCTATCGTATTTAAGGTAGCTCTTATGGTTAAAAAATACCTTAACGCAAGTCCTGCAAAGTATTGATTGAGTGAATTTAATATGGCTCTGCACTGCCGATTTTTCGGTAGCGCAGGCCATTTTGACTTTTTAGAATTAACTTGTCAAAATATTACAAAATATTGTATTATATAACGCAAAATATACAGAATAAGTGTGTATTTTGTAATAAAGGTGAAATTTATGATAGATTTTAACAATGTATCTAAAACCTATCCGAATGGCACTCATGCGCTTTATGATGTTTCTATACATATAGACAAGGGCGAGTTTGCTTTTATAGTAGGTGCGTCCGGAGCAGGTAAAAGTACGTTTTTAAAACTGATTATGCACGAGGAAAGTCCGTCGTCAGGCGAAATAATCGTGAATAATCTTAATATAACAAAAATGCGTCGCAGAAAAGTTCCGTATCTTCGTCGTCATATGGGTATTGTATTTCAGGACTTCAGACTGATAGATAAGATGAATGTCTTTGACAATGTAGCTTTTGCAATGAGAGCAATCGGAGCGAGCGCATCATCAATTAAAAAACGAGTTCCGTACATTCTTGAGCTTGTCGGACTAAAAAATAAAATGAAAAACAAGCCAAGTGAGCTTTCGGGCGGTGAGCAGCAGCGTGTCAGCCTTGCAAGAGCATTGGTAAATAATCCTGAAATTATCATTGCCGATGAGCCGACAGGTAATGTTGACCCTGAAATGTCACATGATATTATTCAACTTTTGAGTGAAATTAACGATATGGGTACAACTGTACTTGTTGTTACTCACGAACACGAACTTGTAAGACAGTTTAACAAGCGTGTAATTGTAATTGACCACGGCAGAGTAAAGAGCGACACTAAAAATCCCGAAGCTGCACTTGCATATGATGCGCAGTATGAGGATATTGACGAAATTATTGAGGGTATTGCCCTTAACAAAGAAACAAAAGAAAACTTTGTTGACAATGATGTCGTTCCAGACTAAAAAGAAAGGAACATAATATGAGTGGCTTTGGCTATTTAATAAGAGAAGGTTTCAGAAGTATATGGAGCAACCGAATTATGAGTATTGCTTCGATATGCGTTCTTGTAAGCTGTCTTGTGCTTACAGGTGCGGCTGAACTTATTTCGGTAAACATAGAAAAGGAAGTTGACTCTGTGGGAAAAACCAATGAAACAACCGTTTACATCAAGGACGGAGCATCTGACCTTGAGGCGGTTTACATTGGCAAAAACCTTGAGAAACTTGATAATATTACCTCTGTAAGATTTTACCCGAAGGAAGATGCAATCAACGAATTTAAAGATTCACTTCCTGAAGCCGTATTTGAAAATGTAAACGGCGACAACAACCCGTTGCCAGATGCATATATAATTGCAATGGACGATTTGTCAAAGTACGACCAAACTATTGACGCAATTTTAAAGGTTGACGGTGTTGATTCTATCAACAACCGCAGTGAGCTTGCGAGAAAACTTACCGATATAAGCAATCTTGTGAGCTACATAAGTCTTGCGATAGTTGTTGCACTTACGATTATTTCTCTGTTTATCATTGCAAATACAATCAGAACAACAATGTATTCAAGACGATTTGAGATAAGTATTATGAAGTCTGTCGGCGCAACCAATGCTTTTGTTCGACTGCCGTTTGTAGTCGAGGGTATGGTTCTCGGTTTTATTTCAGCCATTATCGGTACAGGTGTACTTTATGTGGTATATGAAGGCGTAATGTCGGCAGTAAATTCATTTGTAAAAATTTCCACTATTCCGTTCTCGGATGTTTATCTGCAGGTTGGCGGTATATTTATTGTTGCAGGTGTGGTTATCGGTGCATTCGGCAGCTTTATTTCAATGCGTAAGTATCTGAAGATGGAAGGAAACGAAATTCTCGGCTGGTAATAACAAAGGAGTATATTTGATGAAAATAACTAAAAGAAAATTCAAAGCTGTGCTTTGTGCTATTCTCAGCGTTTGTGTTCTTACTTTTTCGGTTTATCCTGTATTTGCCGCAGAACAGGAATCAACAGAGGCAGTTACGGAAGAAACGCAGGCAACCACAATTGACCCGAACGATATAGACGCTCTTGAAAGCAGAAGACAGGAACTTCAGGCGCAGAGCGATAAATATCAGCAGATTCTTGAAAAAACAAAAGAAAATATTGCAGATCAGGAAGAATATGTTAAGGCGCTTGTAAGCAAGGTGCAGGTTCTCGATGATAAAATCGAACTCAGCCATCAGAGCATTAATGAGCTTAACGGCAAAATTCAGGACAAACAGGCAGCGATTGACGATGCAAATAAGAAAATTGAAGATCAGATGAATACACTTCGCAACAGACTCAGAAATATTTATATGGCAGGCAATACAACTGACCTTGAAATTATTTTCGGAGCAAAGAGCTTTTCTGATTTTCTTGATAAAATGGAGCTTGTAGAGGCACTCTCTGATTACGATAATAATCTTATCAATTCAATTAAGGGCGACCTTGAGAATATTTCTAAAGAAAAGGCAGAACTTGAAAAGGATATGGATTCACTCGAGGCAGAAGAGGCAAGCCTTGAAAGCGACCAGCAGGAGCTTAACAAAATTCTTGAAGAGAATAAAGAACTTTTGGCAGGACTTTATAAGACAAGCGATAAGGCGACAAGCGAAATCCAGAACGGCGCACTTGAAAGTGATGATATAGAAAAGGCTATTTCTAATTATTACGCTGAAAAGGCAAGACTTGAGGCAGAGCGTGCCGAGCAGGAAAGAAATAATAATTCAAACAGCGGTGGCTCATCAAGCGGTACTATTCACGGTGACCTTGACATTTCTCCGTCGGGTTTTGTATGGCCGTGCCCGGGCTATTACTATCTTACTTCCGAATGGAACGAGGACAGAGGCTCTTATAACCACGGTGCAATTGATATAGCAGACTCAGGAATTATGGGAGCGGATGTTGTTGCCGCAAAAGAAGGCGTAGTAATTGATTCTTACAACGGTTGTTATCACAACTGGGGTAAAGACGGTTCATGCGGTTGCGGCGGCGGTTACGGCAACTATGTAATGATTGCTCATGACGGCGGTAAGATGACTGTTTACGGTCATCTCTCCACAACTATGGTTTATACGGGTCAGCATGTATATCAGGGACAAGTTATCGGCTTTGTAGGTTCTACAGGTCATTCAACAGGTGCCCACCTTCACTTTGAAACAAGATTGAACGGTGTAAAATATAACCCAATGACAGAATATCAATCATAATTAATAATTAAAATTAATCCCTTTGCATATACTTTATAAAAAGTTATGCGGAGGGATTTTTTATGCTTACGGCACTGACTGTTAAAAAGCACGAACGAAGAAAAGGAATGAAAGGTTTAGTTGACAGACTTAAGCGTGACAGAGCGGTAGTACAGGTGAAAAGAGCAAGAGGTGTGTACCTTAAACAAATTACATACATTTCATACGGAAGAAAACCGAGATTTGAAAAACTCGAAAAAATAATCGGCGACAGTAAAAACAGAATAATCTGTTCGCCTAAAATAGATTTCCACGATGAGTGTGGTTTTCGCAGATTTGAAAATTCGGATTTCACGGCAAGACTTTGTACCAATCTTGCAATATGCCTGCTTTCTATGTGTGATTTTGCGGAAAAATTAAAAATCGGCATATATGATCACGACGGCAGGGACAGTGAATTCTTAAAGTATGTGATGAAATATTCCTCTGATGTTACCGTTGTTACAAATTCTCCCGATGTATATTACGATGAAAACGAACTGATAATGGAGAATATGGGAGCTTGCGCAACTGTTACAAAACGAACGGAGGAGCTTGAACTCTGTCAACTCATAATTGCTCCACGCACAATAGAAAATACTTTTTCGTCAAATGACAAAACATTGATATTGACAAACGGCAGACCGAAAGCGGAGGTTTTAGGCGAGATTTACTATAAGTATTACTTTAAAATGCCTAACGGCTTTGACAGAATAAAGCCGCAGGAGATTGAAACGGAGTATTTTTGTTCTGCACTGTATTCACTCGGAAGACAGTACAGTTTAGGCTCGATAGTGCCGACAATGTGCAGTAATTTTTCAACAAGTCAAACTGTAAAATCCTTATATGCGCAGTTTGAAAAAATAAACAAAACCGATGATTAGGGGAGGCTTGTCTCACTTTTTCCGTATATGTGCTTTGCTGCCAATATTTTGCATTTTGCTTGACATTGGCGTTAAAAAATTTTATAATTAAAAAGTATGTAAGAATTCTACAGATTTCATTTTTCTGATTGAAAGGACGATGTATAATGGCAGCAAAACAAATTATGCTTACAGCAGAAGACGTTAAAAAATACGAGGAAGAACTCGAATTCTTAAAAACCGAAAAACGAAAAGAAATTGCGGAAAAAATCAAGGTTGCCCGTTCATACGGTGACCTTTCGGAGAACAGTGAATATGATGATGCCAAAAACGAGCAGGCTATGCTTGAGGCTCGTATTGCTACTGTTGAGGTTACTCTTAAAAATGCCGTTATCATTGATGAGAGCAACACTTCAAACGAGCATGTTCACCTTACTTCTGTTGTAAAGGTTGAGTATGTTTCAAACGGCAGACAGGTATCTTTCAAAATCTTAGGTTCAGGTTCAAACGGAATTAACCCGAGAGAGGGCGTTATTTCTGATGAATCACCAATCGGTAAAGCTCTTATGGAGAGAAGCGTAGGCGATGTAGTTGAGGTTGAAACTCCTGCCGGCGTTCAGGGACTTAAGATTTTAGAGATTTCAAAGTAAGCAGTGTTGAAAGGAAATATAAATAATGAGTGAGAAGAATCAGTCACAGAATACTGAAAATCTCGGTGAGCTTTTAAAGATTCGCCGTGAAAAGCTTGCGGCTTTACAGGAGGCAGGCAAGAATCCGTTTGAAATAACAAAGTACGATGTTACACACCACAGTTCAGATGTTAAAGAAAGCTTTGAAGAGCTTGAGGGCAAGTCGGTTTCTTTGGCAGGCAGAATTATGTCAAAGCGTGTTATGGGTAAGGCTTCTTTCTGCCATATTCAGGACTTAAAGGGCACAATTCAGGTTTATGTGGCAAGAGATAATATCGGCGAAGACAGCTACAAAGATTTTAAGAAATACGATATAGGCGACATCGTTGGCATCAGCGGCGAAGTATTTAAGACAAAGACGGGCGAGATTTCAATTCACGCAACTTCTGTAACACTTCTTTCAAAGAGCCTCCAGATTCTCCCTGAAAAATACCACGGCCTTACAAATACAGATACCCGTTACAGACAGCGTTATGTTGACCTCATTATGAACGAAGAGGTTAAGGATACATTTGTAAAGCGTTCAAAAATAATCAAAGAAATCCGTAACTTCCTTGATGAAAGAGGATTTATGGAAGTTGAAACCCCTATGCTTGTTGCAAATGCAGGCGGTGCGGCAGCAAGACCTTTTGAAACTCATTACAATGCACTTGACGAAGATGTAAAACTTCGTATTTCTCTTGAACTTTATCTTAAAAGACTTATTGTCGGCGGTCTTGAGAAAGTTTACGAAATCGGACGAGTATTTCGTAATGAGGGTGTAGACACAAGACACAACCCTGAATTTACACTTATGGAACTTTATCAGGCATACACCGATTACTATGGTATGATGGACCTTACAGAGAGTATGTTTAAATATCTCGCAGAAAAGGTATGCGGCAGTTCTGTAATAACATATAACGGCATTGAAATTGATTTTGGTAAGCCTTTTGAGAGAATTACAATGGTTGACTGCATTAAAAAATATGCGGGAATTGACTTTGACGAAGTAAAGACAGACGAAGAGGCTAAGGCTCTTGCAAGAGAGAAGAACATTGAATTTGAAGAGCGCCATACAAAGGGCGATATCGTAAACCTTTTCTTTGAAGAGTTCTGCGAAAAGAATCTTATCCAGCCTACATTTGTTATGGATCATCCGCTTGCTATTTCTCCTCTTACAAAGAAAAAGCCTGATGACCCTGAAAAGGTAGAGAGATTTGAGCTCTTTATCAATACTTGGGAAATGTGTAACGCTTACTCCGAGCTTAACGACCCTATCGACCAGAGAGAAAGATTCGCTAAGCAGGAAGAGGCTTTTGCAAACGGTGACGAAGAGGCAAACCACACAGACGAGGACTTCCTCAATGCGCTTTCTATCGGTATGCCACCGACAGGCGGGATCGGATACGGCATTGACAGACTAGTTATGCTCCTCACAGATTCACCTGCAATCAGAGATGTATTGTTGTTCCCGACAATGAAACCCTTGAATGGTGTAAAGGACGAAAATGGTGTAAACAAAACCGAGTCCGAAGCGCCAAAAACCGAGCCGGAAAAGATAGATTTCTCCAAAGTAGAGATCGAGCCTTTGTTCAAGGATTTCGTAGATTTTGAGACTTTCTCTAAGTCCGATTTCCGGGCGGTCAAGGTGCTTGCCTGCGAAGCCGTACCGAAGTCCAAGAAGCTTTTGAAGTTCACCTTAGACGATGGTACAGGCGAAAATAGGACGATTTTAAGCGGTATTCACGCCTATTACGAGCCGGAGGAGCTTGTCGGCAAGACCTGTATCGCTATTACCAATCTTCCGCCAATGATGGGCATTGATTCCTGCGGTATGCTGATCAGTGCGGTACACCACGAAGAAGGCGAAGAAAAGCTCCATCTTCTGATGGTAGATGACCATATTCCGGCGGGCGCAAAGCTCTACTAAAACGAGATGTACTTCATTTTCCGAAAACCTCGGATTTTACACAAATACACCAATTTTACACCAATCGGTGCTAAAATCGGTGCAGCAACAAAAAAATCGCATAATTTTTAGTTTCACACCGCCCCTGAGAAGGTATAGCTTCTCAGGGGCTTCTGTATTTTCTCATAGTTTTTACTCGCCTCGTCGCAAACTATACCAATCTACGCTTTCCCAATATAATGAAGCTAATCGCAGAGGAAGGAGAGGATTGAGTATGAGCAATATTTTATCAGAGGTACACCCTGAGCTTGTTGCAGAATGGTCGGATAAAAACCTGCCGCTTACACCGGATAGAATTACATACGGCTCAAACAAAGTCGTTTGGTGGAAAGGCGCTTGCGGTCACGAATGGCAGACAAGTGTTAAAGCTCGTTCAAACGGCGAAAACTGCCCAATCTGCTCAGGCGCAAGAGTGATAGAGGGTATCAATGATCTGGCAACGCTGAAGCCGGAGCTGGCTGATGAATGGTCGAGTAAGAATGATCCGCTGAAACCGACAATGGTAACGACAGGCTCACACAAGAAAGTGATTTGGCAGGATAAATATGGTCACGAATGGACAGCAACGGTTAAGAGCAGGGCGTTAAACGGCACAGGCTGTCCGTATTGCTCCCATAATAAAGTCTTAGTAGGATTTAATGACCTTGCCTCACAGCGCCCTCAAATCGCTTCTGAGTGGTCTGAGAGAAATTACCCACTAAAGCCTGATATGGTTACGGTCTTTGCAAATCGGAAGGTATGGTGGCGGTGCAGCAAAGGTCACGAATGGAACACGCTCATTTCCACTCGTTCAGGCGGAAGTGGGTGTCCTTATTGCAGCGGTCAACTTCTGCTGAAAGGATTTAATGATTTCGCTACGACACATCCTCAGCTTGCACAGGAATGGTCAGACCGGAATCTGCCCTTTACTCCTGATATGATAAACGAAAAGTCCCGCAGAAATGTCTGGTGGAAGTGCAGAGAGTGCGGGTATGAATGGCAGTCTGTTGTTTATGCCCGTGTAAAAGGAACGGTATGCCCTGTCTGTGCGGATCGGGCGGTTATGGAAGGGTATAATGATTTAGCAACGACGGACGCACATCTTCTTCCGGAATGGGACTACGAAAAGAACAAAGATATTTCCCCAAACAAAATATCAAGGCACTCAATGCAGAGCGTGTGGTGGAAATGTTCACTCGGACACTCGTGGAAGGCAAAAATTTCAGAAAAAGCGATTGAAGGAAAAGGCTGTAAGGTGTGTGAAAAAGACTATCTGACGGTTTTTCCGAAGCTGGCAGTTATGTATTATGCAGCGAAGAAGCGCATAAAGGTACAGACGGATACGGATAAGATTATCGGCATACCGCTTGAAATCTATTTTCCTGAAGAAAAAGCAGCGATTGAAACGGTTAGTCAGACAGAGAAAGTAGAAACCTTGAAAGCATACCTTTGCAGGAAACGGGAGATCAAACTGATTAAAATCCCATTTACATTAGAAAGCAGCGAAATCGACTTCGCTATGAAAATCAAAAAAGCGTTTCGCAGCTTACATATTTTCATAACCTCGAATGAAGATGAGGATACAGTGTTTATCCGGCAGAGGTTTTTTGAATGGAGAAAAGGACAGATAAAATAAAGGAGACGATTTGATGAAAGACAGGCAATTTCATATCTATCTTGATGACGAGGAGTACGGACAAGTTTTGCAGGCGTTGATCGACCTTAAAAATAATCTGATAGCGCAAGGCAGATATACAGACGCAGTAGATGATGTCCTTATCAAATTTACAAAAGCACGAAAGAAAAAGATTACCGTCCAGTACATCTAAATAAAACCGCAACTATGCCGCTTGTTTCTCTACGGAGAAGCGGGCGGCTTTTTGTCGTTTCAGGAGCAATTTTCAAGGTCAAAAAAATTTTTTTCAAATTTTTTTCGGAAAAGGGGTGATTTTGGGTGTGCATTTTGCCCCCCTTTGTCCAAATGAGTGAAGGGGTTATTTTCCCGCAGGGGATTTCCCCCTTCAAAGTACCTTGAAAATTGAATAGACAGGCGCTAAGGACATTAGTTCTGATGAATAGCCCGAAGGTGGGTACGCCGTGACTTTTCCTATTGATATACGGAGAACGAGCGAGAATCCCCGACCTGAAATTCAGCTTGCTACTGAAACGGCAATGACAGTCAGAATGATAATGATACTTCTCTAC
>ENA-OPEM01000470-OPEM01000470.1-human-gut-metagenome-genome-assembly--contig:-NODE-470-length-10570-cov-7.892059_pt1:0-2500 | contig 10570 bp, 9 predicted proteins | sample MGYA00241634_ERZ501531 | MGnify/ENA primary metagenome ERZ501531 (study PRJEB25962, sample SAMEA2042385) | human gut metagenome | biome: human gut; feature: human-associated habitat; material... | reverse complement strand
GGGTGAGGTAGTCAGAATGGACTGAGCGTTGGAATGTAAGTTAGGCTTATGTTCCTCTTTCTTATTAACTAGGTTTTGATAGGGGTTAATATTTTGTGCACCATTATTTTGTATGGACCCACTCAGTACATGAGGAGGGAAGCAAGGTTGATGGTCCATTGGACCCTCCCATACAAAATGACTTTGGGTCGACCCTCTCAGAATTGAATGCCCTCTTAAATCCGTGCTACACTTATGTTCCTCTTACTTACTAACTAGTTCTTTTGGGACTTTGTGATTTTCAAATTTTTCACAAACTCCCTTTCCATAGTAACCAGTCAGTACCTGAGGAGGGAAGCAAGGTTGATGGACATTGGACCCTCCCATAGGACCTCACCCCAAAACTCGACCTCTTCCAAATTCAAAACCCTTTCAAATTCGTGCTACACTTTACTTCCTCTTCCTTTCCCTTTCACCCTTTTCGGACTTTTCATTTTTCACATTCTCGACCTCCCACAGTACACTTCCTCAGTGGTCCATGGATCGTGATGGGAAGCAAGGTTGATGGACATTGGACCCTCCCATACAAAATGACTTTGGGTCGACCTCTTCCAAATTCAAAACCCTTTCAAATTCCAACTGAGGACAACTCCCTCTTCCTTTCCCTTTCACCCGTTTCGGACTTTGTGTTTTTCAAATTTTTCACAAACTCCCTTTCCATAGTAAGTCCACCCTAGTCTCTAGGGACTGAGGAGGGAAGCAAGGTTGGAGGACATTGGACTCTACCATTAGACCTCACCCCAAAACTCGACCTCTTCCAAATTCAAAACCCTTTCAAATCCATACTGAGGACACTTCCCTCTTTCTTATTTTGCATTCTTCCCAACTTTGACATTTTTCAAAATTTCGCAAAGTCCACTCCCATACCAAACTTAACCCACTCCCTATGGACCACCAACCTACTGAGTCACTCGGTCCACAGGAGGGTACTATAGGACTTGTGTAAAATTTCGACCTCTTCCAAATTCAAAACCCTTTCAAATTCCAACTGAGGACAACTCCCTCTTCCTTTCCCTTTCACCCTTTTCACACTTTTCATTTTTCAAAAATTCGCAATCTTTCCATACTACCCACTCAGTACTCGAGGAGGGAAGCAAGGTTTGTGGACATTGGAGCCTCCTATGGCTACTCTCCTGAGGGATGCCCCAACCATTCCATCTCCCGTACTGACCCTATGTCCCATAAGGTTTGGGGGGTTGTCATTCACTTTGACAAGTTACCCTTGACTACTTTGACAAGTTGCATTGCATTGCACAGCAGTGCACAGCCTTCAACCCTAACCCTTTCAGCAAGGCGAATTGCACGCCTTCTCGCTCCCACTTCAAAACATTCTTTGCTCCTTTTCCATTCACGAAACTCCTCCCATTCGCCCCAAACACACACCATTCAATTCTCCTCTTTGAGCCCTTTCCAACCAACATCATAACGGAGGGATCGGTGGAAGTCGCGATTGCATGATGCACAGCATGTCTCGACTTCCACTTTCGTTCCTCACCCCCTTTCAGCCCCAACCTCCCCCTACCTAGTGCTACAACTCTACACCCTCCAATAGCCAAGTCATGGGAAGTGTTCAATCTATTTGACAAGTTGAAGGTTCGTTGGTAACTACCTAGACTCCTACAGTTCGTCACTTTGCTTGATTTGCTACTTTGCGAACTGGGTTTGGCTTCGTGTTTGCTAATACCCCGACATATGCACCATTTTCAGATGCGGCCTTTTGAGATCTGTTCAATTCTCTACTTAGTTTTGAGAGATGGGGGTAATCGCAGATCACGATTTCGGCAATCACTTGTTGCCATGAAGCCATATGGAGGGTGATGTTAGCTGACATCATTTCACTTCCAACGGACCTGTTTGGGACTCATAAGGAGGGCTGAGGAGGTGAAAAAGGATGTGTTTCCAATTGTGTTCCTTGTGTTCCTTTGTGTTCCTGCTTCGTCCTTGTACTCCCATATCGTATTGAAGGAGTACTCTTCAACGCACATGTGCAACACAATGTTGCATGGTTGGTTGTGTCAGAAATCGAGGCGTATCTTGAGCGTATCTTTCTCAGTTATGTGCATTTTGCCTCGATTCTGCTTCATACCATTCTTAAGTGATCTCTCATCGTGTTGCAGTTGTCATGTGACATGTCATGTGACATGCATGTTGCATGATGCATGCATGATGCATGCATGTGCATCATCACATGACATCCCATGACATCCTCTATTCACTATTAGGAACCCTTAGGAACTCATTCCAAGCCAACTGACAACCCATGTTCACCCCACTCACCCCAACCCCAATCTCCCTCAAGTCAAAAATGACCCTCTCCTCAAGTGGATCAGTTAATTTCAAACGCGAATATCTCGATGAGGAAGCGAGCTAGAGGCTTCAAATTTGGACAGGAGAGAGAGGACCGTGCGCTCTTTCATTTTGGGTCGCGGCCTGAACAGGCGATTTGCCACTGCCGCTCTAA
>ENA-OPEM01000463-OPEM01000463.1-human-gut-metagenome-genome-assembly--contig:-NODE-463-length-10692-cov-1.172511_pt1 | contig 10692 bp, 3 predicted proteins | sample MGYA00241634_ERZ501531 | MGnify/ENA primary metagenome ERZ501531 (study PRJEB25962, sample SAMEA2042385) | human gut metagenome | biome: human gut; feature: human-associated habitat; material: faeces... | reverse complement strand
TCATCAAAATACGGATATATTCTTCTAACTCAAGGAACTTTTGGAGCCGTAATACAACACATCGAATGTCCTTTCGTTGGTGAAATCCCTATTCCTGATTTTCCACAAGATTTTCAGAATAACGTGGACAAACTCATACAAGATTCAGCTCAACTAAGAGAAGAAGCTGCCGACGAACTGGAGCTCGCTGAGAAATTGCTAAAAGAAAAAGCCGGTATAAGAGAGCTTACGCCGGACGATTATGACTATTTTGGACAACATAGCGCTACTCGAAAACCAAGTTGTTTTACTCGTAAGGTCTCCGAGTTTGGGTCTCTATCTTTTAATGCTTTTAATAATTCTGAACGTATAAGGGCAATTATATCATCTTTGCCAAATAATCGCCTATCAATCAAGGACGTGATTGAGAATGGTGAGACTTTTTCCTCTACTGGTGCACCGAGCATAGAAGTGAAGCCTCATTGTGGCATTATGCTAATAAATCAGAAAGATATATTTGATACGATTATTACTGGGAAATATATTTCGAGAAGAGGTGTTAAAACCGATAATCTTGTCAAATATGGAGAGGTTTTGATTGCAAGCGACGGAACACTTGGAGAAAACGAAACATTCTGTAGAGCCATATACGCAAATGAAGATTTGGAAGGCGCATTCCTGTCTAGTCATTTTATTAGGATGCGTACTAATGGAACAGTGCCATCAGGGTATTTATATTGCTGGCTTAATTCGGACTATGGATTTCGTCTAATCAGAAGGACTCAGGCCGGAACGAAAATATGTCATCCAATAAATAAATTATTCCTTGACATTCCGGTTCCTATTCTTTCAACTGAGGATATGAATGAAATTGATCGAATGGTTAGAGAAGCTCATACCAAACGACATATCGCCAACAAGAAGGAACTGGAGGCTATTGCGATGGTTGAGGCAGAAATTGAAAAATGGAATTAAAACAATAGATAACACCAATCACAATCATGGCAAAACTTTGTACGCCAATACATAGCACCGGACCGGTTAATGCTGGAGAGAAGCACTTGTTTGACTTCCTCCAAGTCAATCTGCCCGATAGCTATTATATAATTCCAAACGGTGAGTATCCTTATATCAACCCCAATGGAGGCACCCAGTATCTGGAGTGCGACTGTATAGTAGTCGCACCACATGCGATCTATCTCATCGAGAATAAGGATTACAAAGGTCGTCTTGAAGCTTACGACAGTGCCTGGTTTCATAATGACCGTGAAATCAAAAATCCTATTAAAGGTGTCACGTTCAAGGGGAAGGTTCTCAGTGACTATCTAAAACGCAAGGATGGTCGATGGAAAGCTGCTTGGATTGAATCTATTGTTACGCTCAGCAATCTCAACCAGAATAAGAACGGTTTTGAGGAAGGTTCCGCAAGTGATAATAAGACCTTCCTTTTGAACGAAGAGCTGGTCAATTTCATCATGGACCCGGAACGGTTGCCACACTATACCCCGGCAAGTGCCATAGCTTCTTATCAATTTGGTATAACTGATTACCTTATGGGGAGCAGTGAAAGCCGTTCACATATCCGCACTCAGGTCTGCGGAATGATTATCGACGAGGTTCTGGATACGACCGATGATTATGTTGAGTATCTCTGTCATAAGAAATTCCCGGCAGACAAGAAATATAAGGTACGCGATTATGCGCTAAATCAAGCCGGGATGTCTCCGGGACAGATTGAGAAGCACGAGAAGCTTGTTCATAATGGCGAAATTACTGAGGATTATCTTCCGGACAACACTGGTGTGATTATTAAAAGTCGCTTTGAGTCGGAAGAGGATCATTATTATGTGATTACTCCTTATCAAGATGACCGCTCGCTCCGCAGTGAAATGGCTCGCAATACATTTACAGAAATGGATAAAATCCGGATTCTGTTGGATGTTGCGGAGGCTTTGTCTCTGGCTCATGACAAGAACGTCATACACCGTGACGTGCGACCGGAAAATATATTCATTCAACCTGATCGCAGAGCTGCCCTTGCAAATTTCGGATTGGCTTATAACGAGGCTCATGATGACGAAAGCTTCAATGTTACGGTTGACTTAGAAGATTTTGACCTTAACGCTTATACTTCCGAAGATGTTTTCATTGGAGACTACTCGGCATCGTCAGATGTTTATTCATTTGGTGTCCTCGCTTTTGAATTGATGACCGGACAGAAGTTGCCTTTTGACAATTTCAAAGAGTTATTGATGAAGGGAGGAAAGCTTCCCAAAGACTGCCTACCATCGGTTATTAACTCAAATGTAGAACCATGGGTTGATGAGCTTTGTGAGCGCACTATCGTTGTAGATCCTATTGAAAGATGGTCCGACATAGATGAAGTCCGCCACTTTATATTTGAGAATGGCATTATTGCGCATACTCAGCATTCATCCGGTACCGATGCTAACGGCAACCTTGATGACTTGAAGCCTACGGATAGAATCACGAATGATATCGTACTCGGCGAAATGCTCGGAGAAGGAGGTTTCTCCAAAGTTTTCAAAGCCAAACATCAATATCAGCCTGGCGCATTGTATGCCGCCAAGATTTTCAAAGAAGGAGTCAGCCCACAGGCAACTGTTGATGAGTTTAAGGCACTCAATGAGTTGAACCATCCAAATATTGTGAGATTTCGCAATAACGGTACCACCAATGGAGGTTTGTTCTATACTCTTATGGACTTCGTGGACGGTACAGATATTCGCCGATATGCAAGCGGCGATACCTTCCTGCCTCTTTCATTGGTGAAGTCATTCCTGAAACAAATGATTTCGGCCCTTGTCTACATTCAGGAGAAAGAGCCTCCGGTGATTCACAGGGATATTAAACCGGAAAATATCATGTACCGCAAAGACGGTTCCTTTGTCTTGATTGATTTCAATATAATTGCATATTTCAAAGTGAGTAGAAAGGACCGCCACAAAGTAGGCACATACCGTTACGTTGCTCCAGATTTGAGTGTCGGGAGCAAGATGAACTGGGATCTCGGTGCCGACACTTTTGCATTGGGAGTGACAGCTTACGAATTGTTGAGCCATATCTATCCCTGGGGATCCAGTCAGACTCCAATACTCGATAAGACACCTGTAAATATTCTTGACAGGAATCATCTTATTTCGGATAAGTTCGCAAAATTCATAATGAAGGCTTGCGAGACCCGGAAAGAGAATCGTTTCCAAAGCGCGAAAGAAATGCAGGAGGCATTTGAAGCCCTTGACCGCATAGATTCTTCCGTAGAATTTTACAATAAGGATGGGGAAGAATATAACATTGTTGACTATATAAATTCACTATATAGCCAAAGTGAACGAGGCAACGCAGGAACACGTGCCGGTTTCAAAAATGACAATATTCTCGATAAACTGACATATACAGAAACTCGACTTGATACAAAGCTCTTAGCCGACATTAAGAATGGCGATTATAAACTGATAATCATTACTGGAAATGCCGGTGATGGTAAGACGGCTTTTATTCGCCAAGTAGAAAATGCCGGCACCGATTTGCAATATGTAGAATCACGTAACGGTGCAAAATTCAGGCTCGGTGGTGTGATGTTTGAGAGCAACTATGATGGTTCTCAGGATGAGCACAATCTTAAGAATAATGATGTGCTTGCAAAATTCTTCGAGCCGTTTATCGGTATCGAGAATTATAAAGATGCAGTTGAAGGACGTATCATTGCCATCAATGAGGGACGACTGATGGAGTATCTGGAATCTACTCCCGAACTAACCGGTCTGCATAACGCCATCGATGAATATTTTTATAAGGAAGGTATAGCAACGCTTCCTGAGGGTGTAATGGTGATAAACCTCAATCTGAGGTCTGTTACTGCTCCTGATGAAAACGGAGAGTCACTTTTGCGTAAGCAAGTAAAGGCATTGACAGATAAGAAACTATGGACAAAATGTCAGAACTGCCCGCTTGCGGAACGATGCTTTATCAAGTATAATGTCGATTCGCTTAATGACTCCGCTGTAGGCAATGAGATAATAAAGCGTTTGGAATGGATAGTGCGCACAATTGTTTATAAACGCGAACTGCACATCACAATGCGAGACTTGCGCTCCATGATTGCGTGGATGCTTACCCGTGATTATTCCTGTGCGGATATGCCACACCTTATTGAATTACTTGATAAGGCAAAACGCGAATATGATGAGTTGCCCGCAGACGCCACAGACGAAGAAAAGAATCATCGCAGAGTCGCATATGAACTTGAACGGCAGCGTTGGTGGATGCGGTACTATTTCAACATTACCGCTCCGGAACATTCGTGGTTCCCGTTTCAGCACTCTGAAGACCGTGTGGTAAAATTACTACGAGAGACCGACATTGCGAATGTAGCTATCCCGGAACTCGATAGGAATCTATACTTCAGTGAAAAGAATGAGCGAGATTATCTCTCATTCGCAGAACGAAAGACTTCTTTAATTCCCGACTTCAATGATACGATGGAATTAAAACCCTCGTATATGATGAGCGAAGATGACGTGCGATTGCTTAAGCTACGCCATCAGACATTTATTCGTCATCAGTATTTTGAGGGAGCCTTCCTTAATGACCAGGATGGGTACATGAAACGTCTTCCATTTCAATCTATTGGCCGATTTGTCAGCAACCTCAACCAAAGGGGCGATGATATGGAGAAAGTGAAGAATGATTTGGCTTATGCTATTTCATGTAGTGAAGGATGCTGGAACAGAGAACTGTCAAAAGAACATCTGCTCCTTTCATCATCACGTGTTGCCGATCCGAGTGCAAAGAGTTATCGTCGATTCCCTCTAAAAGACTTTGAAATGGAGGTGGATACCAACGATAAACTCACAACCTACCTTGAGCATGAGAATTGTGCGTTCGTATTCCGTAGCAAGACAAAAAAGCATATCCAGCTCAATGTTTCCCTTGATTTATACGAAATGCTTTCGTACATTGAAAATGGATTTAGTCCTTCAGTAAGCGACTTGAAAGGGCGATTCATCGAACTTCAAGTTTTCAAGAACCTACTTGAAAGCGAAACCTATACAGAAATAATCGTGACCAACAACGAAAAAGATTATTATCGGATTCGCCTGAATAAGGATAACATGCGAATAGTTGTTACACGTCTTGAAGCAGAGGAGGATAAATTATGAAAATGCCGATACTCTCACGCGAAGAGCGTGTATTCCGAGAGCCGTCAATCTTCGCAGTTGACATGAAAGCCGTGAACTTAGATAACGTTCTGGTTAACCTCTTCATGCTCATGCGTAACAATGGTGCCCGCATAAAACTCAAACTTGCAAGAAACGCCACATTTCACGATGTGAACTCCCTCAAAGAGAAATACTTTAAAGCTCTTGAAAATCGTCATGAACTTGAAGGATTTTCTGAATATCCTGAAGCAATAGAGAGTTGGCTGCGAAGCAGTTTGGTAAACATGGTATTTAGAGGAAAAGCTAAGGAGAATATATCATCAATGCGTCCTCTTCACTTGGAGAGCTATCGTATCCGTAATCAAAAACACACAAGGGATTACAATACAGCAGACCAAGTTTTCATCATGATTAACCAACGTCCGGAAGTCAGGGATGCACTAAAGGCATATATGTCTATCGGTTGGGACAACTTCAGTAGAAAGCTTGTAGATAATCCGACACTTGACGTGGATACAGCAGGGTTGCTTCATCTCATCAAAATGGTAGATATAGATCCTAAGGTTGTAAATGTAATCGCAAATGTAAAGCCCTTGCTGCAAAAACAAGCGGATCTATACTGTGATGATATTCTACGCCTTCTTGCATACCAAAAAAGTATGCCTCGTAGTGTTTTCATAGACTACCTAAGAATTTTAACGGGTTTCCATTTAGCTCTATATCAACATCAGTTGATGTACCAACTTCCTAAGATGATCGAAAATGGTTCGTTAGAAGTAACATCCGATTGGTCAATGGCGGTTGACTTAACAGACAAGTTAGAAAGTGAAGTTTCTGAACTTGCATGTGCTGATATGCAACGGCTATTGGATGGCATGATAAATTACATTCGAGCATCATATACAATCAAAGCGGTGAAACGAATGCCCGGTGCCAGCTTAGAATCGATGGAGCAAATTCTTCAGCGAATAAAGAATTCAGATTCTTCTATGGAAGCTTACTTTTCTGTTAGACTTGCAGATGTACTTGCAAATTATGATAAGGATGCTAAAACTGAAGAAGAACTGGAGGATGCTCGCATATACAAATCTGAGTTAGAAGAATACTTACAGTATGAGGAAACGGCACTTCAGAAATACGTTCAATGCTTTATGAAAGTTGGTGCTCCCTATCAGCTAAAATATGGGCGAGACTTTCTTGATAAAGTTTCGATGAAGAATACCGAGTCTGCTTTAATGATTGACGGCAGAAGCCGCAAGCATCAGAGAAGAGGAGCCATAGGATCAAAGCTTCTTGAAGTTCTTGTCCAACTTCTTGTACTCACGCCCAAAGCAAAAGGAGGATTCGACAGCAATCCACTCAGTATTCGTCAACTCATAAAGAGTATTAGAGACAGATACGGTCTTATAATCGACGGTAGCGATGAGCCTCGATTCGCCAATGCAGATGTGAAGACTCATATGGCATTCAAAGCAAATGTGGATGCATTGAAAAGCAAGCTTCGTCAGATAGGATTCTATACTGATCTAAGTGATGCTTCCTCATTGCAGAAGATTCGTCCCAGATATAAATTCAATGACTAATACCGAACTCAATGGATTTACGCAGAGAATATTATAACAGGATGCTGGACACCTTCATGTCCTGCTATGGCAATGTTATCGAGAATGCCCCTGACGGACATTGCATGAAAGTCACGGGCTTCCCATTGGAGGTCTTACCTGAGTTGAGAAATAAAATCAACTTGCGTAAGACACAAGCCGAGTGTTATATCCTTTCAGAGACTTTATCTGGGGATGAATATATCACTCCTACGAAACTCATTGAGCTTCGCAATGACCTTACAAAACCGATTCTTGTACTCATACCGGTAAATAGCAACACTTCAGCAGAAGATTCATATGGAAATGCTACATTCCAAGATTTGAGTGTAAAGACTTTGGACCTCCGCCTTTATCAATCATTGTTAGAAGAAACCGCAGGAAACAAAACGATAAAAGCGGTGCTTCAATATGCTGACAAGAATCTCAATATCTCGGTCAATGACAAGATAAACTATCTTCTTTATATTGTTTTGTCCGGTTTTACTGATGAGGCTATTGGCAATGGGATATTTTATCTTGGGCTTATCCCTGACGAGAAATTGACCCAGAGGAAAGAGTATGTGCAGTCGTTCTTAATGAAAAATGATGACTGTATAGCGGTCATGTCCGATTTCTCATCAACCATAGCTGATCGAGTGGTTGAATTACCCATTAAGGCCAATTCAATACAGCGTGAAGTTGCTTTCTTTTTAAAGCAGAATAGCCGAATCAACACCCGCACTGGCCTATGCCAGCAAATATTGGAGCATCCAAAGCTTAACTTCTCTCAGTGGGAGAAAGTTTTGACGAATGTTCTTGAACTCGGAAAGCTTCATATTGTCAGAGTGGAACTTGGAGGGAAGTCCTACTCTCTTGTCGATGGAGATCCCGAATTATTGGTTGATCCTAAGAAAGGTGCAAAGGTAAAACTGCGTATTTACTTTTCGCCGAAGCCCAGTCAATATGAAGAGTTGAAAAAAGTCCGTATCGCCTTGATGAATGGCGATGGGTTCTATAAAGAGCAGGACCTTCTAACGAAGAAAGTATCAGATAATCAGCGAGATTATCGAGACATATCCTTTACTATAAATCCTGAAACTTTCGATAATGGTTCCTACTTTTTCCATGTCTTTGCGGAGGATGAAAACGGTACGGTTCTGAATACAAAAGACGAGTTTACTGAAGAATCCGTTCAGCAAGATTGGCTTCTGGAAGAAGCAAAGGATGATGGATTATCAAAAGAGGATTTCCAGCAACAGCGGCGCAAGATGCTGACATCTGATTCTATTCCTTTCTTCTTGCGTAATAAGGATGTAGATGATGAGTCGGAAGGAGAAGAGATTGGAACTCGTATGAAAATACGGAATGTCTTAATGGCTTACTTCCGTTATCGAATCGAGCTTAATCGTAAAGGTCTGGAACTTTCCATTCCTGAGCGGGTGGCAATTGTGGAAAAGAATGGAAAGGTCTCCAAGAACACTTCTGATGACGAACTTCACAGTTGGCAAGAAAGCACGCATCTCGAAACTTTCCAATTGAGATATGATGCAGACAACAACTACCAAATACCTCTCCCAAAGAAACTTTTGACCCTTCAACGCGGTCTGCTGAAGCAAGGCGACGAGTTGTGCTATGTTGATGCAATCATAAGCGACAACTATACAGATGTCAAACTTAATTCGGCGATTGTCAAGACTGTAGATGTAAATGCACCTCAATCACTCCTTGATACTCGCAAGAGGCTATTTGATGCTATAAGAGAATCGGCTCCTAATAATACAGGTGTGATTGAGACCTTTGAGGTATTCAACCATATAGAAGACATCAAAGCATATATAAGTGAGTACAGGTCCTGGCTGTCGAGCGTTCTGTCTGAAAATGTAGAATCCAGTGAGGCTGTAAAACTTCAATCAATTGATACGGTCTCTTTGGAGGTGGAGATGCCGGATGGAAGGACAGCTCATACAAAAATCATCACACCGTTACATCCCCTACGTCTTGCATGGCTCGTAAATATTTATGAGCAGTATGAAGAATGGGAGTCTCGTACTCATGATGACCCCCGTTACAGGAAGCCGGATGTATGGTATAAGAAACTGGACAAACTTTTCTACGGAGAACTCAATCCAGAGGTAGCGCCTTTGGTAATACTTGATGAAAAGCGGACCGGGTATCTGCAATATGTAGGAGAACTTTGCTTTGGATGGGGATTGTATGCAAATCCTCTCCAAGACAAGGATGATACATTCTCCACCGGATTCCGTCAGTTAAAGGCATACCTCTCACAACTATTCAATATCGGTATTCAATATCGTATTGACAGTGACGTGAACCAGAATATGGTTTACCGCTTGATGCACAAATACATCACTCAGCATCCATACATCAACAAGCTTATCATAAACCTTTTTAATGCCGGTGATGCATCTGTCTTTGCCGACAATCTTGTGCGTATTGAACGAGAGACGCAAGGGAATGTCTTTGACATTCACTATGAAATACGTCTTTTCTGCAATGACAAGAGATTTCCACAGGGTGAGGCGCTGAAGGAACTGATGAATCCCGAGACTTCCATTTCTGAAGAAGCTGAAAATTTCTCACAGGCAGATGACAATCGTTTATTCCCAAAACTTAGATTCTCGATAAACAGCATAGATGAGTTCGTTAAAGACCCGTTGCGTTTCCCGGCGCACATGTCTTTCCTCATCAATCCATTTCCGACACAAGCTTCATTAAAACGAAGCAAGACATCACAGACGTCTTTCTATCTTAATGGTGTTGTAATGCGCCCCATTGTGCAGGTAGATAACTCAAGTGAAGGATCTGAGATACAATGGCAGAGATTTATTTCTGATACTCCGATGCAGAACGCCACACCGTTTGCAGAAGAGTCACAGAACCTGTCTGGCAATGTGCAGAATCTCATTGGCACCAGTATGACATCAGACCATGAATTGTCAGTCCCATCCCTGATTCTTAACATCAAAGACACTAACTCCGAAATGTTGTCTTTGGTACACGATGTAAGTGACTGGGTTGTTACATTCGACAAGAATATGGGGCCGGAGTTCTACGACATGCCCTGTAAAGATGGAGAGCAACCCTACCTTCTTGACTACATTCCCAGTGCAGAACTCAATGAAATCTCTTCGTTCCTAACGTGCCGTCCAACATCGGAAATTGAGGGCATAATGGCGCCTCATTTCAAGAATTTCGGCATTGACGTAAGCGACAAGACTTCTTTCATGGAGCTGCTTTCAGACATCCGTTCGGTCAGTAGCAGTATGATCATGCAATTGGAAAGTAGCCGTAATAAGGTCTTTGAGGTCCTTGGCACTACTTTGATGAAACGTATGCTAAAAGGCAAAGGACTTCTTGAAGATTCCTTCATAATACCCATCGACCTTCATCAGAATCTGTTTGCAGACTTGGATTCAGATTCGGGAGAAAGAGCAGATGACCTTTTGGTGGACTTTCACCCTTCAAAGCGTGAAATCGTATTCACTGTCATCGAAATCAAGTGCCGCCAGAATCTAACCGATGATGAATTGTTCTCATTGCAGGATAAGATGCAAAGCCAGATAGAGAATACAATATTGGCTTTGCGTACCAATTTTGATCCTGAGTTCAAGACACCTGACAGACTAGACAGAGAACTACGCACCATAGAACTTCAATCTCTGTTGTTGTTCTATTCTCGCCGAGCAGCACGTTACAAGTATCTTAACGAAGAGACTGCAAAAGAATATGAAGAGTTCATTCTCTCGTTGCAGAATGGAGATTACACGATTCGCTTTAAGAAGATGGGATTCATTTATGAGTTCCAAAGCGACAGTTATCAGCGTAAGGATGTTCTCAATGATACAATCTTCTATATTCTCGGTAACGACTGGAATTTCATTGATAATAGCTTTTCCAAGTGTCAAATTTTTTTATAGAAATCCCTG
>ENA-OPEM01000424-OPEM01000424.1-human-gut-metagenome-genome-assembly--contig:-NODE-424-length-11236-cov-2.350148_pt1 | contig 11236 bp, 9 predicted proteins | sample MGYA00241634_ERZ501531 | MGnify/ENA primary metagenome ERZ501531 (study PRJEB25962, sample SAMEA2042385) | human gut metagenome | biome: human gut; feature: human-associated habitat; material: faeces... | reverse complement strand
CCAATTCCGATGAAGTTACCGACAATTTGCAGACTCTGGTTGACGCATACAATAAGATGATAGACGTGGCAGATGATTATTCAGTGAACGACTCTGCAGATGCCACAAGGCTGCTTCGTGATATAAGCTCCATCACAAAGGGCTCACAGTCAAAGCTTTCCTACATCGGTCTCATGACAGACGATGACGGCAAGCTCACTATTGACCGCGATATCCTCGCCGGTGCACTTAGTCCGGACAGAGCTGATGACACCTTCAACACTCTTACAGCACTAAAGGATGCAATAGGTGACAAAGCAAACTCTGTGACAGTCAACCCTATGAACTATGTACAGAAGGTTGTTGTGGCATATAAGAATCCCGGGCACAATTTCAACACACCATATATTTCGTCAATTTATTCAGGCATGATGCTTGACAGCTACGCATAAACGGCTGTTGTACCAAATCAGTACAACAGCCGTTATTTTATATTTTTTATAATAGTGGCTGCAGATCTCCCACCATTTTTTCCTCAAGCGTCCTGAGCCTCTCTGCAATTGCCACACTCTTTGAATCAGCATCGCGATATTCATTGAGACTGCCGCTGATTGTCTCTATGCCCATATTACAGCCCTCCGTCAGTAACTTTGCTGCCTGGGACTGATCATCATTCACTGCCATCTTCATTGCAGTCTGCAGCTTCGCAGCCATCTTTGCAAACACACCCGGTTCCTTAATATCTGCACCTGCTTTGTCAAGCATATCCCTGCAATCCACTGACAGCCCGGTGTGCTCATCATAGTACTTGTCTATCAGCTCACGAAGCTGCTTGTCATCTGTGTGTTCTCTTATATCGTCCATGCTCTCAAGTGCCATCTTACAGCCCGCTATGCAATCCTGAAGCAAGAGCACCGAATCATGATTCTCAATATTTCTGCTCATAGAAAAACCTCCATACCTTTTTTATCAGTATGGAGGTTTTCATGAAAAAATATTCACTACACAATCGGAAACTCAAGCTTCACCCAAAACTTCCCATGTTCCCTTTTAAAGCTCATACTTCCATTCATGCGCTGCATCATCGCATCCACGCTCTTAAGCCCTATCCCGGCACTTTTAAGAAGTGTTTTATTGTCACATACACCATTGCCAATTTCAACGCTAAAAATTTTTTTCGTAAAAGCTGTTTTCATAACAACAGGCTTCTTATTGTCCGCATATTTATATATATTATCCGTCAGATTGGAAAATATTCTGGTCAAAAATGCCATATTAACAGCAACCTTTACCTGCTTAAAGCTTATTCCTTCTGCATCAACCTCATAATTGCTTTTCATAAGCTGAGCACACACATCTGAGAGGTAATCTCCAAATATATACTCAACATCCATTGATGCATCCAATTCAATAGGTCTTTGTGAACCGGCAATTGAAAAATCCAGCAGATTGTCTACCTGAGTCCTGATATCCAATACCTTTTCACTTATAAAATTAAGATTTTTCATATTCTCGGCATATGCTTCGTTCTCCAGTTTCATTACATCAACATATGTCATAACACCAGTCAACGGCGTACGCAGGTCATGCGCCATATTACGCATCAGTTCATCCTTTTCCTGTCGCGCTTTTTTCTCCTGTTCCTGTGATGCTTCAAGCTCTGTTTGATAGCCCGCTATAATTTTTCTGATGCGCAGATACACAAATACAATTCCCATCATAAGAGAAAATCCCACATCAAAAATCATCAAAGTGATATAATATTTTATCGTAAACCCTGTATATATAAATACTTTCGCCTCAATATCGGAGAACTGAACAGGCAGCTCATAGCTTCCTGTAAATCGATAATCATACATATTTTTAGCCGGAGAGATAAGCTTATCTACATTTGATTTATTGTATATTACTTTCCCCTCTTCCTGAATACTATAAAACGAAACATCATGTTCCGACATCCATTCATCATATTGCTCGACATCTGTAGTACTTATATCATTATCAGACACATACTGTTGAAACTCATCTATATATGGCTTTTCATTATAGTATATTAAATGAGATGTACCTTCAATATAATTGTTCAACAAATCAATTCCCAGATAGTATAATAATCCAAAAACAACACATGTCCCTATAATCGCAATTGCAAACGTCAAAGACAGCTTTTTCTTTACCCTCTTTAAATCATCTCTCAAAACGGTATCCTCTTCCCCATTCTGTGTGTATGCATGCATCGCCGCATGCTTTTATAAGCTTATTCCTAAGATTTTTAATGTGTACCATAACAGTATTCTTTGCATTATAGGTAAAAGCCTCATCCCATACCATCTCGTATATCATCTCAATCGTATATATCCTGTCAGGGTTTTTCATCAGCAGTTTTAGTATCTCATATTCTTTTCCTGTTAATTTTATCTCATTATCATTAAACTCAACCTTGTTTCGATTCGTAAACAGTTTAAGTCCCTCTGTCTCTATAGATTCATCCTTGTTTGTGCGATTTGCATTTCCACTGTCATATACCCGATATCGTCTGATAAGAGCTTTAACCTTTGAAATAAGCTCCATGTTTGAAAATGGCTTAGTCATGTAATCGTCACCGCCCACTTCAAGCCCTTCCAGCTTATCCAGCTCTTCCGATTTTGCTGATAAAAACAATATCGGAACACTGTGTCTTTCACGCATTCTCCTGCAAGTTTCAATGCCGTCTAACTGTGGCATCATTATATCCATTATTACAAGGCTGAACGATTCATCTATTTTTTCCAAAGCCTCCATACCGTTTTGTGCAATTACCACACTATAATGCTGCAATTCGAGAAGCTTTTTTATGCCACTGTATACTGTTTTATCATCCTCAACAACAAGAATTTTGTCCATTATATGCTCCTATCATATTATACATGTTTATTACATCAAAAAGATTATACCACATAACCGCTCCTAATTACTCCTTAATGTGCGCAAACCCTTATTAGCATAAATGCAGCTTCCAATCATAGTTATTAAAATAATGCTAATTTCCAAAAAACCGATTCTATACACAAATTGCCAGATATTCATTTCAAAGTTCCATATATCAAGTGAAAAGCTTTTTTGAAAATTCGAAATCTCACAAAATTCAACAAAGTATTTAAAAATATTGACAGAAAATCTATTAAGCAACCCCAATGTCAATATTCCTGCCCCCACAAGCGCCGGAACAGTTATCATCAAAATCTCATATAACAGAATTTGAATTGTCCTAAATTTTCTCTGTCCAAGTGTATTGTATATTGCGATCATTTTTGAGTGTCCTTTAAGCCATAAAACAGTCAGTAACGACATAACCACAACACATACAATATACATAACGCTCAACGTCACACTTGTCATACTTTTTAACATTGATATTACATCTGTCATTTGCAGTTCCTCATTCAAAACCTGATTGACAACTGCCGAATTCGGAACATTTTGAAACATTTTACTCATATCATCATATAAAAGTGATGTGCTTTTATAATCTGTGCTGAAAAAATTTATCCCATAACAGCTTGCTTCATTGTTTAATTCTACATACGAATTATAATCAGTGAATACTATACTGTCAGCCACTTCTTTATAGTAGCCATCGCTCACCTGTGTCTTTGGAGTATTTATTACAGTATAAATCCCAATTACCTTAATACTGATTGTATTATTTTCATACTGTATAGATACATTACTGCCAATTGACAGGTTATTTTCAGAGGCGAGCTTATCTGATATCATTGCCCCTTTATCACCTGACATCGGATATTTTCCTTTTGAAATCTTAAAGATACCACTACTGAAATATTCATTGTAAGAAGTATTTATGTTTCCACTGACATATATTTTATTTTCCTCAAAATCACTTTGTTTTTCTGTATACGGTACATTTTCAAAATCTACTGCTTCACATATAATGTCACTTGTAAATGCATTATTATATCCTACAATATTTTTATTATTATCTGCATATTCTAAAATATCTTTCCAATCATCTAAAGTAGAAAAATCGTCTAATTCAACAAGAACACAACATCCTGCCATATCTGCAAAAGATTTGTAAAAACTCTCTATTGCCGAATCTAGAAATGTTGCAATTCCGCAAAACAGTGTCAGGACAAATATGCAAATAGCAATTAGTATATTCCGCCCCGGTCTCCCTAATAATTCTTTGCATGCCTGCCACCATTTATTCCTCATCGTCATCTCCCATTTCATAGCAAATATCACATTTTTTCTTTACATAATCCGAGTGGGTTACTACTATAACACATCTGTCCTGTTCATGAGCTATCTGCTGTAACAATTCGACAATTTTTCTTCGATTTTCTTTATCCAGATTTCCTGTAGGCTCATCTGCCAGAATATATTTTGCATCTGTTATCAACGCCCTCGCTATTGCAACTCTTTGCTGCTGTCCACCTGACAATTCCGTAACCTTTCGGGTTATCTGACTATCATCAAGTCCAACCATTACAAGGCTGTCTCTACACATTTTTATCAATTCTTTTTTGGGTACATCAGGTAAGCTTATCTGGGCTGCAACCATTACATTTTCAAGGGAAGTCATATAATCAAATAACTGATAATCCTGAAAAACCAATGATATACTATTTTGGCGCAGTTTTCTTCCACCAATGTTTTGTATATTTTCTCCATCCAGCAAAATTTCCCCCTCATCCGGTTTTTCTAAACCGGCAAGTAACGATAAGCACGTTGTCTTTCCTGAACCTGACGGACCAAATATTCCATACATTTCTCCTATTTCAAATCTGTATGTAACTTTATCCAGCACATGCACAATTTCCTTCTTAGATTTATATGCATACGATACATTAATCATTTCCAACATATTTGCCACTATCCCTTCGAATTTAACAGTTTCTTTGCATTTTCTTCAACAGTTGTTACAACAGGCAGTACCATAAATGTAATCCAATTAACCAACGAAATTATTAATAGAATTATAATGTTTTTCAAAGTAAAAAAAGCACTCATTTCTATACGCACCTCAAAGCCTTGAAATATTCCTGGTGTATCATATCCACCTATAGCTCTGTCTGTACTATTAATTATGACATTCTTACCTATACCACTTATAATGCTACATATGAAATTGCCAAGCACACAGTATAATAGCACACCCAAAAGCAAACCACTAATTGCATATATCATTCCTATAAATGCAAATCTACCTATACACCATTTTCTTGACCTTCCGAGTACCATAAAAAGTCCTGTATCTTTTTGGTATTGGATAGTATAAAACGAGAAAACGATTAACAAAATAATTTCACCCATTATAATTATCATCCAACAAATTATTTTTGATGTTTTTCCCATCAATCCTACGACTTTACATTCTGAATCGAGATAATTAGAAGTATTATCATATATTTCCACATTATTTCCATACATTTTCTTTAACTGGGTTTTTACCGCATCTATATGCTCTATCTTATCAATATACACTTCACTTCCCGTTGACGCGGTGTACTCTAACCCTAATAACTCTACAATATAATCATAATCTACATATATAGAATTATATGGACTATGTATGTATACCGAGGTTCCCTCTTCATTTGAGTCATATATTTCGAAGTCACTGTCCACTTTATAAATTCCACATATTTGTAAAGACGTTACCTCCGGTTGGTCTCCTATAGTATATTTAACTTCATCCCCTACCTTAAGGTTATTTTTTTTCGCATATCGCTGTTCTACAATAATTCCTTTATTTTTGTAAGTAGGAAATTCTCCTTCAATAAGAGATACATTTTTTTCCCATGAAAACAGGCTATATTGCTGCACATCCATATTTGCAATAATCACCATTTTGTCAGCCCGATTGCTCACATCTTTATTCTCCGGATCTATTCCTTTATGTTCCTTTACATTCTCTGTATCCACCGGATCTGCAATCAGCTCTCTCCAAGCCCCAAGTCCTGTTACATATTTTACTTTTCTGATTTCATCATAATCACTCTTTGTAAAGCCTCCATTATCATCCTCAATTACTAAGGCTGCCCCATTATATAAATATGCATCTCTCTCAGATTTTTCCGAGGCATTGCTTAATAGCAGACCAATAATTTCACCCAGGATTATTGTCGCTATGATTAGTATAATAATCAAAGATTTTATTTTATTTCTTTTTATATATATAATAGCGGTTTCTATCATATCCCATCTCCTCAATACTACCAAACATTAAAAAAGCCATAGACATCTATGGCTTTACAATACTATATACATATAAAGAATTAGCTGAAAAATCATTTAAGAATTATAAATAATTCTAAAGAAATCTAAAGATTCACATATCCATTTTTTATACTATAAACCTGATCACACAGAATTTCTATGTCTTCCTTATGGTGACTTGTTATAACCATAATAGCAGGTTTTTTATTCACATATTCCCTAAACATTATTCTCATATCCTGAACAGACTGTTCATCCAGTGCGTTCATCGGCTCATCCAAGAGCAATACCTTAGGCTTTTCCATAAAAGCCTGAGCTATTGCCAGTTTCTGCTTCATACCTAAAGAGAACTTACGATAAACCTTTTTGGAATCCGGCTCAAGGCCCACCTGTTTGAGAATTTCATTGATTCTTTCTTCTCCTGTTTTCTTATTAATTTTTGCCAGTAAAAGTAGATTTTCCTTTGCAGTATACTCCGGCATGAAGCCTATGCAGTCCAGCACTATTCCAACATCCTTTGCATACTGTCCTTTTTTCAGAGGGATGCCTCCGTATTTTATTATTCCATCCGACGGCTCCATTAACCCAGTCATTATCTTCAATAAAACACTTTTTCCACTGCCATTTCTTCCAACGAGACCATATATTTTCCCAGATTCCAATTTTAAATTTACATTTTCCAACACTGTCTGATTTTTAAAATTCTTTGATACATTATCAAGCTCTATATTCATATATTTTCTGCCTTCAACTTACGTAAAATTATATCCTCTTGTTTATTTTTTAACATTACAACAACACCCAATCCTATGACCAGACACTCTGCCATTTGAAATACCATACACTCAGGCTGAGTTGTCATATGCGAAATATACAGCCCCTGTGTAAGCGGCAGCCACGAAAATAATGTTCCTGCCACAATATGGTATATAATAATTATTATAAATCCAATATGTTTATCTTCGGCTTCATGTAACCAGAATAAAAATACCAGCAGTAACAATGCTATTGTCTGTAAAATCATATTACCCATTTCAATTATCAAATTTACATTTATTGCCGTCCCTGAAATAAATGCTATTACTATTATTCCCACTCCGTAATACAGATAAGTACATACCAGAAATATTATCGCCAGATGCTTCATCCAGCTAATTGTATTTCCTTTTCTCAAGGCAAACTGAATATAGTAAAACGAAAAGTTCTTTGTCAAAAAATAATACAATAAAATCCAGATTGGCATTTGATAAAACAAATATAGCAGTAAAAAAATATCAAGCTTTTTAAATCCGGCAAAATAGTCTGTAATGCCTGACATATATTGTTTTGAAACAAATCCGTATATGCTCCATATAACAACTGCTGCCATAAACGTAAGACCATAATATGACTTAACACATATTGCAATCAGTCTTTTAAAAAAGTTGAGTATAACGGCTCTATAAAATATAACCATTATAACAAACGCAATACTCACAGACCAATAAACAATATAAAAGCTATATGTTTTTACATCTGTAACCATCAAATGGGCAATCCATGATTTTCTTCCAATAAAAGAATCTTTAAAGCTTATCCTATTGCTGATAACAATATTTATAAGCAGGCATACAATACTGCAGATATTAGCTGCCCATCCTGTATTTATCAATTTGTTAAATAAAATGGTAACACAACCCAGCAGCCAGTAAAATAACAATAAGTTGCCAAATAGCTGATACACTTTTGTCACATGAAGCATCTGCGACTGAACATTATAAAAACTATTTACAACAGCAATCATATTAATTACCACCCACTGGATAACTGCAATGATAACTGCATATTTGAATGCATACACTACTTCAATGACATTTGCCCTATGTTCACTTCCAATCCGCAATTTAAGATAAAAATTATTCCGTGTAACCGCCAATAATCCGGCAATGCTCCATACAATTAAAATCCCGCTGACAAGCAATATTAAATATCTGTCTCCAACGATATTTATAACTGCATTGGCATATGAATACTCCTGATATCCGGCATCACATTCCATACAATAACGAACATATTCAAATTGCATATAGCTAAAAATAATGAATATAGTTATTAATAAATGCAACCATCTACTTTTCATTATTTTTTACTCCTACCGCAAACAAAATGATACCGGTTAAAATCAATATACCTGACATAATTAATATTATCGGAACCGATGCCCATGCATATCCATTAGGCGCAAATATTAAAAGCAGATCAAATCTGTTATCCGGTATCAATATTGCCATGGCTATGCAAAGAACAAATGGCAGTATCAGCGTCAGAAAAGTGTTTTTAATCCATGCCGATATGCCGATTGCAAATGTAGCAAATGTAACTCCTGCCAATAAAACAAACGTACCAAGTAAACAAACATATGCTATAGTATTCGAGGCTGCCAGTTCAGGATGGAACATAATAACTGTCTCTCCCTCTTTTATATTCAAGTAAGCCTTAGTTCCATACTGAAAATATAAATGCAGACAATATACAACATACGGAATAAGCAAACCCAAGCCGCCAAGTATTGCGTTTTGTATTAATGTTACAGCAACATACCTTTTTCTTGACATTTTTTGCAGGCGCAGCTTCAAATATCCGCTTCTATATTCTCTGACATATGATATTCCCATAGGAAGTGCTGCCAGTATCGGAAAGAGGATTCCATTCCAGCCACTGCTTCCGGATCCCATACTAAGTATCAGTCTGTATATCATATGATCAGAATAAGCAGTTGCAGCTCTATATGTATATGCGTAATTTGCTTCTTCATAAAGGAGCAGTCCTATAACAATGGAAATAATAAACCCCGAATACTTTTTTATATATAGCATATTTTCCTCTTCCGTTTTCATTTATTTATTAATCGTTCCTATAGATATCTACAAAAAAATCGTATCACAATATTTTAAAGAAAAAGAAAGGAACTTCTGAAATTTTCTGAAAATTTCTAAAGATTTCTGAAGTTTGTAGTTCAGTTCGTAATCGGAAATCGCAATTTTACATAATAGCAGTATTCTTTTGTTTCGTAAATTGCTCTGCCATGCATACGTCTCATCAACAGCTCAACATTTTTTAGTCCTAATCCTGTACTCTCCAATAAGCTTTTTTCCTTACACACCGTGTTGCTTATGCATATTTCAAATATATTTTTTGAATATACTGTTTCCATGACCACTTGCTCATCAATATCAGCATACTTGCAAATATTATTAGTAAGGTTACTAAATATTCTTGATAGTAAACTTCCATTTACAGCAACTTTAACCTTTTCCCAATAAATGCCATCAATATTAACACAAAAACCATTCTGGCTTATAATGGTATGCATTTCAGAAAGATAATCTCCTATTGCATATTCTACGAAAGAAGGCTCGTCCAAATGTATATTCTCGTCTGAACTTGCAATAGAAAAATCCAGTAACAGATTTGAAAGATCTCTTAATTCATTAACTTTAGATGTCAGAATATCCAAATTTTTGTTAATGCTCTCATTTGATTTGTTTTGCAATTTTAAGATATCAATGTATGTCATCAATCCCGTTAATGGTGTTCTTAAATCGTGAGCCATATTTCTCATCAATTGATCTTTTTCATCCCGTGCTTTCCGTTCCTGCTCATGTGCCTTACCAATATTTACTTTATAATCTTTTATGATATTATTAACACATCTATAGATTACATAAGCTCCGCTTAAGATTGATATTACAATGCCTAAAATTATGACTCCTAAATAATACTTTTCAGTCTCACTCGCCGTCGCCGGATCAATAGAAAGAATAATATCATTAGCCGCTTTTATCTGATTATAAAAGATAGCATAACGTGCAAAGGGATTGGCATACGTAGCATAACGGTCACTATATTCACTGCTGACAGAAAACCAGTTATAACCATTATTGGCACAGATCATATCCGGGCCATTCAAATCCTGAGAAAGACAAACTGTCGGATAACCACCGTCATCATCTCTGGTATCAGAAGGAAATGCAGCACACACTGTCCCCATGCTGCTATACATACCTGCAATTTTAGCCTCCACACGGGAAGGGATGACAGATGTAGCATCATCTATCTGTTCACCTGTAATTCGGTAGCCCTCACTCTCAATATCATTGATGTCAGAGCAGGAAGCAAACGATAATGCTCCCAATATAAAAAGTGCAAACTTATTTATTCGTTTCATAGTTCTTTCTTTTTTAATTAAAACGTAAGAGAAATTCCTCCTGTGATAGTACGCATCGCAGAATATGAACTGGTAGTATTGGCACCACTTTCAGCAGTCGAGCTTCCCAGACCTAATCCCAAACGCGGGTCAAGACCTTTGCGTGCCGATAAAAGAGCTACGTTGTCAGCCGTCAAATAAACTCTACAATGAGATAGTCCCAGTTTGCTGGTCAAACGTTTCGGTATTGTATATCCCAATGTAATATTGTTAAGGCTGAGATAATCCGAGCTAACAAGGAAACGGCTGGAATCCTGTTGGTAGCTTGCATCACTTGCACTTAAACGAGGTACGTCAGTATAACGATTGTCCGGTGTCCACGCTTTACGGATGTCCGTAGACCAGTTTGTACCTTGCATACCACTATTTCCATTGTGCATATATGCCTGATAAGCCCCGTCGTAATATTTGCCGCCCAACTGATAAGAAAGCTGCAATGAGAAATCAAAACCGTAGAATCGCACTGAAGTCCCCAAACCACCATATACTTTTGGCAACGTAGTACCCTGATCCGCTTGTTGGGCTTCTTCATAGTTAGAAGTCTTTGTATAATCACCATTATCCGGATCCACATAATACAATGCCTTTCCCGTATCCGGATCTACTCCGGCGTATGTTTTCAAATAAGACTGGTAAAGAGATCCTCCTACCCGGTAAATATAATAAGAACCTTTTTGACCGCCATTTTTCTCCAAATCCGGATCCAATGCAGTAATTTTATTGGTATAGTGCGTCAGGTTGAAGTTCATAGCCCATTCATAATCCTTTCCGCGAAGGATAATGCCGTTC
>ENA-OPEM01000408-OPEM01000408.1-human-gut-metagenome-genome-assembly--contig:-NODE-408-length-11517-cov-2.425057_pt1 | contig 11517 bp, 7 predicted proteins | sample MGYA00241634_ERZ501531 | MGnify/ENA primary metagenome ERZ501531 (study PRJEB25962, sample SAMEA2042385) | human gut metagenome | biome: human gut; feature: human-associated habitat; material: faeces... | reverse complement strand
GCTTGCTTTAATTCATCAATGTCTCTCTGATTTTTTTCCTCAAAGGCTTTCGCTTTCTTTAACTCATCTGCACACTTTTTCCATCCTTCTTCTGATACAAAGACTTGCTCTTTTAAAGTTCTTCTCTCATTTGGAAGCATTGAAAAATCCTTTTCCTGCAAATCTGCCCCTGAAAAATCAAGCACCTGATTCAGCTTTCCTACAAGATTATTACCCTTTTCCTGTAAAAGTCCTTCTAGATGATTGGTGTTTGCCTCTTTTTTGTTTTTATAATAGGTCAGTACAAACAAATGCTGAATCGCATTAAACCATGGATTTAACTGAATCAGTTCATACACGTTTGGATACTTTTTCTCCACTTCCTGCATAAACTCGGTTTCCCCGAAAGTACTTCCTATATATTCACAATCCAGTGCAAAGTCTGCTGTACTATTAATATCTTCGATCCACTCAATAAAAGAATGTCTGGTAAAATATTTCGTGTGTGTATTATCCAGCACACCCGCTTCGCGATAATTAAAATGATCATTAAGCAAATTTAAAAATATATCTGCATTATTCACATTTGGAACACTGATCAGGATTTTCCCTTTATCTTTCAAGTATCTGACTGAGTTTTCAATAACCCTTGTAGGATTTATTACATGTTCAAGAATGTCGATCAAGGCAATATAGTCAAATTCAAAAGACAGACTTTCTAATTCTGCAAATCCTTCATCCGCATAATCAGGCGCTTCAATATTTGTGCAGAATATCTTATTATATTTATATTTTTCCGATGCATTTCGACATGCTTCTGAATCAATATCGATTCCATATAATTGGCATTTTTTATTCAGTAGCATAGCACCAAATTTGCCCTCACCGCAGCCAATATCAAGCACTGTACTTTCTGCATTTACCTGGCGTGCAAGTATCGCAACATTTACATTGTCATTATCTTCATTCACTTTGAATTCCTCATTATGATATCTGTTTTCAGACGAGCGCCATACTAACTGATTCTTTTTTCCATTTCCGAATTCCACACGATCACATCCTTTTATAATGTTATTTCCCTGTTGTCATTAAAATTTTATTTATTTTCGTGCTATCGCCATAAATAATCTTGGAATCATAAGGTCTGTCAGGAAATGCTCCATATTTCAATTTAATCGGAAGTCCCTTTTCTTTAATGAATGCTTCCACCTTATCTTTCAGAGCAACTGGATTTCCTGTGCAGACATTTATAATTCCAGTAATTTCATCCTGTGTGCTTGCAGCTACGATTTCCATTGCAAGATCTTTTATGTCAATGAAATCATATTTGTTTTCACCTGAAGTAAATGGAAATTCTTCTTTTCCATCTTCTACTGCCTGAAGCAGCTTTGTGAAAATAGAACTGTTTCGTCTGTCATCTCCCAGAATGTAATATGCTCTTAACCAGTAAATCTTCACATCTGAATTCTGGGTTAGCAGTAAAAGAGACTGTCTCAATGCATTTTTTGCAATACCATACTGTGATAATGGATTACACGGAGTATTTTCATCCACTGCACCTTCCCAGAATCCAATCTCATGCATGGTTCCCATAACTGCAATTCTCTTGCAGCCTGCATCTATCATTGAACACAGAAACTTATAATGAGCCGATACATTTACCATATGCGCTGCGGAATTATGGACAAATCCGTCCTTCCACGCCATATGTATGCACGCATCGGGCTTACCAAGCTTATCATATATATCACTATCCCCGGAGAATATATCCACAGGGCAATACTCCGCTCCCTCCGGTATTCCCTTATTAAACAAATCAACAGCAACAACCTCATGACCTGCTTCCAACAGCTTCTCAACAACATGTCTGCCAATATATCCCGCCGCTCCGGTTACCACTACTTTCATGTGCATACTCCTTTCATCACTCCTAATTATCCTCATATCTATATGTCTCGTGAGGTCCAAGGAACCTTCTCTTGGTATTGATTATCGCCACAAACAGCTTCTTAGGCATCCATTTCCTCATCCAGTACTTTATCCTATTATCCCATCCGTGATAATTAATCTGCTTTCCATTTACCGAGCCGAGCATTCCCATAAGTGCACTGTTTCCGAACTTGGACGCATAATGCATAAGTGTGGTATACTCAATTTTTGCATACTCATCACACATAACAATAGCAGAATAATATCCTGCGTCCTGCGCAACATAAGCATAACATCTTTCAATCGCATGTGAGATTGTTCCATCTATCGGAAGTGGCTCCTCAGGAAAATCCTCATACTTCCAGTCATATTTAAACAACTTCCTGAGTGCATCTGTCCTGAACCAGAAACAGGAACCATGTGGTGCCACCGGTACCTTCATCTCGTCAATCGGTGCTTTCACCCCAAGACGTGCTAATAAATCCTTGGTATTCTGAAAATTTACCTTCCATGATGTCATAAGGCCAAACACATAAGGTCCATGTATCGGCTTAGGCGGACATGCTACACCGAGATGTGGATTCTCATCAAACAGTCTTAACATATTATTGACATATTCCTTCGAGTTAAGGGCATTCTTATAGCAGTTATACGCAAAGCCCTCTCCTACTGTTCCCGGTTTTTCCTGTGTGACCTTCTTATCATGTATGAAGCAGATGTAATCATACTCATCAACAAGCTGCCTGGCCGTCATGAGAAGTGCTGATACATCTCTTCCCTTATTCTCGACAATTCTAACTGTGACCTTGTTAGGCAGAACCGAGAGAAGCTTCTCTATCTCTGCTTTTTTCTCCTCGTTCTGTGTAGTTACATGTATATCCATCTGAGGCGGAATATTTCTCACATAGTTCATCATTTTCCCGGCAAGCTCATCCACATAATAGATATGCATCATAAGTGCCACTCTGCTTTTAGCAAAAAACTCTTCATCCAACGGCTTCTTAGCATAGTCGCTTGCGAGAGTATAGTTGAGCTGCATATTCCTTGCAAGGTCTGAATGGTCCATGCTTCTTAAGATATTCTGCCAGATAAGCTCAGTATCATAATCCGTATTCTCCTGTACATACTTGAATATCTCATATACAGGCTGACCCGCTGTGGTCTCGAGGAGCTGTCCATAGTCATGAAAAAAGCTTCTTCTCTTGAATATAGGGCATCTCTTCTCCTCTACAAGCTGTCTTGCGCAGTACAACCCCGGATAATCAGACATCCCCTCCATATCAGATACATCCACAGACACATCCCACTTATAACCAAGGTCTGCAAAATGCTTGGTAAAAAATGACTCATGATAACATACCGAATCCCTGTAGTTGTTGACCGGTCTGAAATTATCCCAGTACTCCTGAAATTCCTTCTTACATATCATCCTCTTTCTATATACCATAAAATGTGACTGGATATGCTCCGGAAGATAACCATATGGGTTAAGTCCGAACGGATCATAATCGAACTTAGCATGTTTTGTAATGCCCCAGAAATCCAGATCTCTGTTCTTCATCTTTTCAAACGTCTCAGAAAATGGATAAAACGGTCCGAAAATTGTATGGTTAAGCATGATAAGCTCATCAAATGTCTCAAGCCTGTCCCATCCAAAATATTCAATACCCGCCTTATACGCATATACATCAAGCCCCTCGTTAGCTCTCTCTATTACCTTGCCGTACCTGGCAAATTTATTTCTTCCATCGTCCGTAAGCTTGCCGTTACATACAACAACAAGCTCATCCACATTTTCCATAAGGTCATCGAGCAGATAGGGAATATAATCGTCCACTATCCCCTGCCCATCATAAAAGAAATAAATACAGGCTCTTTTAAACCCATCATCAATCCTTGCCATATAATCTCCATTCCGCATTCACATATTTTATAGTATCTGCCATATAAACAGCATATATTTTTAATACGCATTCACAAAGCTGTAACACTGCTCATCAATCATGCGTCCATCCTTATCAAACACTCTGAACAGTGTCCAATAGTATCCATACTGTGGCTGCCATATTGTCCAGCCTGCATTTCCCTCATTTACCGTGAACTTGCCTGTATCATATATCCATGCGTCCTTTCCCTCAGCAAGAAGTGTACAGTCGAGAATTAACATCTCGTAGCTGTAGGACTGCTCCGGATTATCAGTTGTCTCCACACCTATGAGGAAGCCACCGCCCTCACCGGTGTAAGGCATCTGGCAGATTCCCTTGATGTGAGGATGGTGTTCAAATACGCTCTCTGTATACGTCACAGCCTCCGGGTCATTGACCGGACGTGCACATCCGAATACCTTCAGTTCTTTGAATACTTCCGGTGTCCATATAAGCCATTCATTATCCTTAACCCATCCTGTCTGATATACGATCTCATTGTTATCCGTGCCTCTTACCTCCCAGTAGTACTCAATACTGCCATTCGAAGCATTTCTCTCTGTTGTAAGACCAATAACCACACTCTCCGTATGCTCCATCATATACTGGCTTGCTTCCTTAATCTCCGTAACAATCTCAAGGTCGTACGCCTGGACATAGCTGTCATTTTTCGTATACACAACAGGTGTCTGTCCTGCTTCCACTTTGCTGAAAGACAAATACATTCCATTATACTTAGAGCAGATGTAATACTGTCCATCATCATTCTGCTTAATATACCACTTGGCATTATCGCCCGGTGTTGCGCCATCAAGCTTTTCCGCAACCACCTTTACTCCGCGTTCAAGGCTGTCATTCTCAAGCTTTAGAATCCTTCCATCCATGAAGTTTGTTATAGTGTAATAATTCTCATCTATCTGCGCAAGAGTCCACTGCATATTTCTGTCATATTCAAGTTCTGTCCATGAGATGTCATTCCCGGTTATCACAGAAGCCTGCTGTGTATCACCATTATCTGCGTTTACTGCTGCACCTGTCTGCAATGTGAATTTCCCATCGGCAGACTTGATATAGTATCTTCCATCACTCACAATATGCGCCACATTATCCGGGTCAGGCATATTATTATAAACCGGAATCTTAAAAACGAACTCACCATCAAGAGCACCTGTTTTTTCGTAGGTTCTCTTAACATTTCTTCCCTCGTTCGAAGGTGCAGCCAGATTCTGCATATACTGATGCCAGTATCTTCCATAATATGTTCCATCTACATCGAACTTTTGAAGATACAGCGTGTCCTGTCCCTTCAATATATAATTGTTGGACACCTTGGCACTTCCGCCTCTGAGCGCTGCTGTTCTGCTTGTCCAGCCCTCCGCCTTGGCTTCATTAAGACCATTAGTCACTATTTCCTCTCTGGTCTTACCTGATGCCTGTATATTAAAATAATTGTAATATCCCTCATATCCCGGGTATGTACCCGAAATCAGCTCAGAAGTTCCGCTCGCACCCTGCTCCTGGTATACACGGCACGCAAGATGAACCGGGCTTACTCCAAGCTCCTTTCCTATATCATAGAATGTCTGGGCATATGTGACACCTTCCGCATCCTCAATAAAACCTCTCATAAAGGAGTTCTGAAGGACCCTCTGTACAGTAACCACATTCTGACATGCCTCATTAAATGTCAGAAGCTCGAACTGGAATATGTAATCCTCTGTCAGCCAGTTCCTTGGATCAAGATAATATGAAACTGCATAGTATGTAGCACATGACCAGCCGTCTCCATAGCTGTCACCTACCATCGAACTGTCAAAGTATGACGGTAGAAGACTTCTGCTTGCAGGGTTAGTTTCATTATACATAACCGTATCCCATTCAAGCCCTGTATCATACAATTGGAATGTCCAGCTAGGGTGCGCTGTCTTTAACGCATACAATGCTGCCTGATAGCTTCTTGGAAACTGTGCCACGTCAGCCGGAATATCCTCAGCCTTAACCTCCTGCACTGCATTTCCTGCTGTCCCACCTGGGAATGTTGCAGCAAAAACCGCACCCGCCATAAGGCACGCTGTTATCCTTCGTATGATTCCTTTAGTTTTTCTCATTGTCTGTTCCTCTTTCTATAAGCTCATAAAATCTGTCACTATTTATATATTGCTCAACTATGAAATGTACATCATCAATATCCCCAAGATATTTCTTCATAAATTCCAAATCACCAGCATCAGGTGTTTTATCCAAAATCGCCTCAAACAGCCAATACAGCAACGTGTCCCTATCGTAGTCCAGGTTCTCATACTCCTGAGTGTTAATAACTGACATTGCCACATCCCCAAAGCTTTTTTCCCCTGTCTGATATAACGTCTTCAGCTCGTTAAGCTCTTCATCTGTGCATCTTCGTTTTAAAATATAAAAATACAGCCTCCTTATATATCCGTCAATGCCACAGTTTAAATCATAATCCTGTTTTTCATATAAATCAAATGTTTGTTTATCCACAACATTAAAAAATCCAAGCCTTGCCGCGTACTCGCGCACCCCATCCTTGTCAGGAAAAACAATATATTCAACTTCAAGGTTTTCAAGAGCTTCGTTCACTCTGTCCATATCTTCGGTCAAGTCTGCATTGGCAATGTTCAACGCCACATATTCATCGCTGTCCTTGTCGGGCTGTCCGTCATTGAACACGTCATTCCCTATCGCAGTAAGCATATATGGCATAAAGCTCCTGAGAGTATCATAGCCCTCCTGTCCGCATAATATAACCGGTCTGCTCTCAATCTCCGTAAAACTGCCCTTTAAAAAATCAGCAATATCTTCAATGTCATCCATTCCTGTATCATTCTGCTCTTTTACGTCATCATATATTCTCTCAGGCATGCTGCTCAGCACACATATCAGTACTACAGCAACAGCTCCTACAATCACTTTCATTACCACACTCTTCTGTCTTCCGATAATATGGCACACACAGTAGGCAATGCACGAAAAAACAGGAACCGCATAGAGAAGTTCATACAATATACTCTCCCCCATCAGATCCTTCCATATCCACAATGCTATATTATTGAATACGAAGATAATCGCAAAAGCTGCAACTATAAGATTCCTCCTCAATGTAGTTTCCTTTATCACACACACAATATATATCATTGATACTATAAAACATATCACAAGTAGGCTTTTTCCTTGATAAATATCCAATAGATTTTCAAGCAGCATCCGCATTGTCCTTCTCCACACCCCGCATCTTTTTATGTATAGCAATAATCATATCCGTAAGCAGCACTACGAGTATTGAAAAAACCACTGCAGCCAAGGAATAAACAGATATTGCCAAGGCAGCACCAGCCATAATAGGTATTATCCTGATATCAAACTCCTTTTTATATGTGCCTCTGTTTCCTACAGCCCAATAAAAGACAAATGGCATGAGTACATTCGCTGCAATTGCCTGTGCTGTTCCACCATTGGTAAACAGCATGGCAGCAGGTGCCTTTCCGACAGCAAATACCGCCATAATCCAAAGCACTGTCCCTGCATACGCAAAAGCATACCTCTCATCTCCCTTAAACAGCTGACGCCCTATGCGTATATGGATAAGTGCCGACAATATAATCCCCAGCCATGCCATGCCGTATCTTACAAGCTTGAACGCGCTCACACCGAGCAGGCTGCTCCATACAGCTATATTCATATTCCATACGCCAAACCCTCTTATATAATCCGGATGTGCCAGCAGCTTACCGGTATCGACATCATACATATACATCCTCCCAGTCATAACTGCCATTTCAATTGAACTTACAGTGTGTGCATAATCCGTGTTATATGCCTTCTTAACACCTGCTAACAGCATAACTAAAATCAGTGTCACCATAAAAAATACTGTTGCAGCAGTAGAAGCACCCTTGATTTCCTTTACAATATTTCTCACAACACCCATGAATTTTGAGCGGAAAAAAATCATATATACAACGGCAACCACAATTGCCAATATAATCTGCTCTACAAGCAGCGCACCCAGCTTCGCTTTCATAAGAAGCATAGGGATATAGAATATCTCCTGAATAACAAACCATACAAAAAATCCCATTATGATTGTTATTCCTCCACTTCTCTTAATGCCAAGAACTCTGTTGGCTATTGTACCTGACATCGTAAACACCAGCAGATATATTACCAGCATACATACTATCTTTAAAAAATCAACCATCCTGCCCCCTGTATAACATTGCATATTCATTGCTTTTTCGTTGTCAAAAAAATATATATAAAATCCAGTATTATTCCTCTTCTGTCAATTTTCCGTGCCAGCTTCCTGTTATATATCAGACATTCCTTGGCAAAGCTCCCAACCTTAAATTTTCCTGTAATAACCTCACTGCGATAGCCGGCAAACTCCTCCATTGCGTCAAAATAATCCTTATAGGCAGCACTTAACTCCAATGTCTGTCTGATATATCTTATTCTGTCACACAATTCATAGCAATAATCCGGCCATGTCGCAACCGTTCTCCTGATATAATTGAGCTTGGAATCCGCAGCGGCAAGTCCCAACGTATTATCTCCATGTATTCTGTAATTCAATAAAATCCTGTTATACCAGTATAGTCCATCGCCTGCCGCCGCAATAAGCGCCATGGACCAATCATGTGGAATGTTACTATGCACACTGTCTAAATACTTCTTAGCTGCCACTTTTGAGACTGCCATAGTACATCCCGGAAAATAATTTTTCTCAAGTATCCTGTCAAAGCCAATCTTAACCAGCTCGTTAGTCCCTGCTGTCATACCATAAGGAACGTAAGCCCTGTCAATCACATTCTCCTTGGCATTGATAAATCTGAGACTTGATGCAACAAGCTGTACCCGGGAATTATTTTCGAAGCATTCACACATTTTCTCAACCTTATCGCGCTCCCATACATCATCCTGGTCACATGTAAACAGTATATCCCCATGGCTGACACTGAGTGCGTATCTGAAGTTCTCTATATATCCTTTGTTTGCTTCATTTATGATAATTTTATATTCAACCCGCGAACCATGCATGCACATATCAGACATGTACTCGTCCGCAATTCTGACAGTGTCATCAGCGGAGCGGTCATCGCATATAATTATCTCATCAGGAAGCCTTGTCTGTGACATTATGGATTCTAACTGACGTCTTATATATTTTCCGCCGTTATACACTGCCATAACAACTGATACTTTCATATCAATCTCCATTCCTGTCAAATAATTACTGGTCAAAATAATGCACCTTGGACACAAGATGGTATCCCATGTAGGCGGGTAAAAAAAGCTTCAGCCGCTCCAGCAAAACACTGTAGCGGATAATATTATACGCATACGAGCGCAGCTTCCTGTCCATTCCGTTAAGTGCCCCTGAGTTGAGGTATCCCGGAAAATATGTATTCATAATCCGGCTGACAGACCTATAGCCTCTGCATTTCTCCTTGCAGCTGTAGCCTTTCATCGTGTGAAACAGATACAGATAGTAAAGCTTCATTGCAAGCAGCTTTAATTCTTTTCTGTCCTGTTCGGAATTAATGCTGTCACATATCTCTCCAAGATATGACATCATCTCCTCGAATCTGGACAGTGTTTCATCCCTGTCGTGTTCCGATATATTTCTTCCGCTTGAATCTGAATGTACATACCAGTAATACAGAGGTCTGTGTATCCATGAAACTTTGTCGGAAAATCTGTTAAATTCCGTTATAAAATTCACATCATCCGGCTCCAGCTGTATTTTTATATCATTTTCGATAATAATACTTCTTCTGTAAATACAGCCATGATTGATATTCCACAGCCATCTTGAGGGTTCCGGTGGAAGATCCTGAATCTGAAGCTGTTTCCCTGTGTCATCTATATCGACAACCTCGCACACTGCCCTGTCTGTTCCCTCAGTTTTCACCGCTTGTACAAGCGCTTCGAGACATCCGTCTGCCATCCAGTCATCCGCATCGCACAGCATAATGAACTGTCCGGCACATTCTCTTATAAGTCTTGTCTTAGATTCGAATATACCCATGTTCTCACTATTCTGTATAAGCCTTATACTCATGTCGGGATGTTCCTTTATAATCCTTCTGATTATATCCACTGAATCGTCAGAAGAGGCATCATCTAAATAGACAATCTCAAAATCCTTAAAATCCTGCCTTAATATAGCTTCAAAAGCTCTGTCAAGGTATTTACCATAGTTATATGAGGCTATGGCTATACTTAAAAAGGGAGTGTGGAATTTATCATATCCATGGAATTTATCATATCCATGGATATTATCATATCCTTGGAAATTTTCTATTTTGTTATTTATATCTGCTTCATTCATAATCAATGTCAATATCCTTAATTCCGACAAAACTGAACATCCTGCAGCAACAGGACATTATTTATCTAATTTTAATCTATTTTCCCACTAATATCAACATTTTTCTTGCGAACCAGCTTATTAAGCAGCTTGTCCATAAGATAAGCGAACACGGCAACCACCGGCACTCCAAGAAACATTCCCACAACGCCTCCTATACTTCCGCCGACGGTGATGGCAAATATTATCCAGAGAGGACGCAGACCCACTGTCTCACCAAGGATTCTAGGTCCGAGGTACAATCCGTCGAACTGCTGTATCACAATAATCAGAACCGTGAATATGATTGCCTTTATCGGATCGACCATAAGTATGAGGACAATTCCCGGAACAGCACCGATAAATGGTCCGAAATATGGTATCATGTTCGTAATTCCGACTATAAGGCTTACAATAGGTGTGAACGGAAGCCTGAGTATCGTCATAAGGAAGAAGCATATCCATCCTATTATGAATGAGTCAACCGTCTTTCCGAGCACGAACTGGCTGAATATATGGTAGCATTCACGAAGGGTCTCCATTATCATATCACCAGCCTTATCCGATGCTACACTGTAGAGAACTCTCTTGAAGCCTCTTGCGAGAAGCTTCTTATCCGATACCATATATACGCTCACGATGAATGCAATCAGTACATTGAGCAATCCCTTCACAACAGATATTGATGTTGTAAAAATTACAGGCACCACGTTAGTCACCACATTCTTGGAAAAATCCATAAGCTGCGGAGTGATGCTGTTAAAAAAATCATTGATTATATCATAGTCAAAATCCGGATGCTCTTCCTCAAATTTCAGCAATCCATTGTTGATCTCCGCAATCCATCCCGGCACCTGATTCACAATTTCGGTGAGGCTTGTCCCTATCTGCGGGAGCAGATATACGAACATGATAACCACCACGAATATGACAAGAAGATATGATATGAGCAGAGACAGCATCTTGCGTGGCTTCTCGTGTTTCTTAAGCGGCTTTATTTTTCCGAATATCTTATTATCAAACAGTTTAACAAGAGGGTTGATGAGGAATGCTATGAATGCACCCCACAGAAATGGTGACAGCACGTTCATAGCTCCCTTGATGTGATGCATTACATTGTCCCAGTCTATTACCGCCTTTATTATAAGTACACTCGCAAGTACGACCAGCACTGCGTACAGGCATATCGTCAGATACTTGATGTTCCATGTGAACTTCCCATGTCTGCCGCCTTCTCTATGTGCTGCATTTGTTCCATCCCCGGACATATCATTGTCATTTGCATCCATTCGTGTCCTTGCACTATTGTAATCC
>ENA-OPEM01000407-OPEM01000407.1-human-gut-metagenome-genome-assembly--contig:-NODE-407-length-11573-cov-3.461538_pt1 | contig 11573 bp, 9 predicted proteins | sample MGYA00241634_ERZ501531 | MGnify/ENA primary metagenome ERZ501531 (study PRJEB25962, sample SAMEA2042385) | human gut metagenome | biome: human gut; feature: human-associated habitat; material: faeces... | reverse complement strand
CCGCTACAACCAACTACCTTTGCTGCGATCAAGCCCTGGAGGATTCATCAGGAGCTGGCCGTATAGGACTTACCCATTTTTGTTTTGCGAGTGCAAAGGTAGACATTATTTTCAAAACTACAATACTTTCGAATACTTTTTTTTGATTTTAGCAGAAAAAATACATTTTTCACCCATAACTATAGGACGGATTCCCGTAAAAGAAGTACTTTTGTGCACTTATTAATAAAGAATGACGAATTATAAACCGACTTTGCAGGAATGCGCCATGCGCTATGGTACGGGCATGGGTCTTTTATGGGCCTTCAAATTCATGCTCTTCCCGTTAGGATTGAGAATACCTTTCCTACAATTACTTTTTATAGTCCTGACTATAGGAGTACCCTTTTTAGGATACATATTTGCCAAAAAGTTCAGAGAACGGCATTGTGACGGAAGCATCACTTTTTCACGTGCGTTTCTATTCACTACCTTTATGTATATGTTCGCCTCTCTATTTGTAGCGGTAGTGCATTACATCTACTTCCGCTATATAGATGGCGGATTCGTATTCGAGGCATACCGTTCCATTTTAAACCAGTTCAAAGAAACTGCCGGAGCCGAACTGACAACCTCACTGAACCAATTCGAAGAAGCGATAGATTTACTGTCGGGACTTACCCCGCTGGAAATGACATTTCAACTGATATCACAAAATATGTTTTACGGGATGCTAATGGCCATCCCTACGGCATTGATCGTGATGCGTAAAAAGAAAAATGAATAAAAGATGGATATATCTGTAGTTATTCCTTTGTATAACGAAGAAGAATCTTTGCCGGAACTATTCGCATGGATTCAACGTGTAATGGATGCCAACCACTTCAGCTATGAAGTAATTTTTGTCAATGACGGCAGCACCGACCACTCCTGGCAAGTGATAGAGAAACTACGCTCGGAGTCGGACAACGTAAAAGGTATCAAATTCCGCCGGAACTACGGCAAGTCCCCTGCCTTGTATTGTGGTTTTGAAAAGGCGCAAGGTGATGTGGTGATTACAATGGATGCCGACTTGCAGGACAGCCCGGACGAAATACCGGAATTATACAGAATGATTACAGAAGATGGCTACGACTTAGTATCGGGATACAAGCAAAAACGCTATGACCCGTTATCAAAAACCATTCCGACCAAACTATTCAACGCCACAGCACGTGCCGTTTCAGGCATCAAGAACCTGCACGACTTCAACTGCGGACTAAAAGCTTATCGTCGTGATGTCGTAAAGAACATCGAAGTATACGGTGAAATGCACCGCTATATCCCCTATCTGGCAAAGAATGCAGGTTTTCCTAAGATAGCCGAGAAGGTAGTACACCATCAGGCACGAAAATTCGGTAAAACAAAATTCGGCGGATTAAACCGTTTCTTCAATGGTTATCTAGACCTCATTACTCTGTGGTTTTTATCCAAATTCGGTATCAAGCCGATGCACTTCTTCGGGTTTATGGGATCATTGATGTTTATTCTTGGTTTCATTTCCGTCATTATCATCGGAGCGAACAAACTATATGCCTTGTCACATGGTTTACCTTATATATTAATTACTGATTCTCCTTACTTCTATCTGGCCCTAACTTTGATGATTTTGGGGACCCAACTGTTTCTGGCAGGATTCATAGGAGAATTGATAGCCCGGAATGCTCCTGAACGCAATAATTATAAAATAGAGAAAGAGTTTTAAAATGAAGAAACTACCAGCCATTATCTTATTGCTCCTGATTACCGTAAGCACCTTGATGCAAAGCTGTGGGGAAAGCGATTGTCCGCTTACCACCAATTCCTTTGCCCATTTCGACTTTCTGGATGCAGAGACACACCAAGCTGTAAAATTCAGTCCGGCTTTTGACGTCACTGGATTTATCACCACCGATGTGATTGTACGTGACACACTGGAAGATGGAACTATTAAGGAAACCGTAGTAAAAGACTCATTGATGAATGACACGATATTCAATAAAGCGGAAAGCAGTATGAGCCTGCCTTTGAGTTATACATCAAAAACTACCTACGTATTGCATTATACGGAAAAGATGCGTGACACTATCACACTCATTCACCAAAATATCCCCTACTTGCAGAATATAGAATGTGGCACCATGATGTTTTATAAAGTGGAAGACATTAAATACACCACCTATAACCTAAAATCTATCGAGATTGTAAATTCGGACATCAATAATGAAGAAAAAAAGAATTTCAACATATATTACGTTGTTAACGCTACTGAGTAGTATGCTGTTGTACAGCCCCACACTGGCGGCACAAGAAAAAAAAACAACCATAGAGGAAGAAAAGGTACCCTTCTATCAGGGAACTACTATCGGTGTAGATATATTTGGCCTGGGAAGCAAAATTTTTGGAGGTGACATTACAAGTACAGAAATCAGCGTGGAGGTCAATTTGAAAAACCGTTATGTCCCCGTAGCTGAAATTGGATATGGAACCACCGACACTACTGATGACGGTACCAATATACATTATAAAGCCTCAGCTCCTTATTTCCGCATAGGCATGAACTACAACTTCTTTTTCAAGAAGCCCTATCTGCCTGGTTTTCTATATGGAGGCATACGTTACGGATTCACCTCTTTTTCATACGATGTAGATGCTCCGACAATGAAGGATCCTACATGGGGATTTCCTGAAATTCCTTTCAGTTATGACGGAATTAAGACCACAGTAACCTGGGCAGAACTGCTGGCTGGAATAAAGGTAAATGTGTACAAGAATTTCTACATGGGATGGTCACTACGTTACCGTATACGCATGAACATAAAAAAGGCGGAACACACCGAACCTTGGTATATTCCCGGTTTTGGAAAAAACAACTCGACTAACTTAGGAGTAACATACAGTTTAATATACAAATTACCATTTTAACCAATGACAACTTTAGAAATATGGCTCCTTGCCATCAGTCTTGCTATGGACTGTTTCACAGTTTCCATAACAAGCGGAATTATCATGCGTCGCATTTGCTGGCGCACTTTTTTTATTATGGCATTCTTCTTCGGCCTTTTCCAGGCTGTCATGCCGCTTACCGGCGGGTTGGCCGCCAGCCGATTCAGTCACCTGATAGAGGATTATGACCATTGGATCGCTTTTGGGTTATTGGCCTTTTTGGGAGGGCGTATGATAAAAGAGAGCTTCAGCAATGAAGACAAACGCTGCTTCGACCCCACTAAATTAAAAGTGGTTGTTACGCTGGCTATAGCAACCAGCATTGATGCTTTGGCCATCGGTATATCATTTGCTTTTGTAGGAATAAACTCTTTCACTTCTATTCTTTCTCCTATTGTCATCATCGGCTTTACCTCTTTTGTTATCTCAACATTAGGAAGTCTGATAGGTGTATTTTGCGGCAAGCGTTTCAACCTGCGCATGGAATTATGGGGAGGTTTGGTTTTGATTATTATCGGCGTTAAAATTTTAATAGAACATTTATTTCTTTCTTAACTAAAATACAGGTATGAATAAAAAAAAATTAGCATGGCAATTGCCGTTTCTAGCAATTCTGATAATAGGAACAATTATTATTCTAAAAAAGCAAGCCCCTTTCCGTACGGATGAAGGCTTTGTATTCGGTACAGTATACAAAATCACCTACCAGTCCGAAGATAATCTGAAAGAAGAAATAGAAACTGAACTGAAGAAAGTGGACAACTCCCTCTCTCCTTTCAATCCGAATTCCGTAATCACCCGCGTAAACCACAATGAAAAGACGGAAGTTGACAGTTTTTTCGTACATGTATTCCATCTCTCAAAGAAAATATCCGATGAAACCCATGGAGCCTTTGATATCACCGTCGCACCTTTGGTAAATGCATGGGGATTCGGATTCAAAAAATCTACAGGAGTGGATTCACTGATAGTGGACAGCTTACGCCAAATGATAGGATATCAAAAAATAGATTTACAGAACAACCGGATTATGAAAAAAGACCCTCGTATAATGCTGGATTGCAGCGCTATAGCCAAGGGATTCGGAGTAGATGCAGTAGCAAGGCTATTGGAACGTAAAGGGATAAAAAACTATATGGTAGATATAGGCGGTGAAGTAGTGGTAAGAGGCAAAAATTCCAAAATGAACGCTTGGCGTATCGGCATAAACAAACCTGTAGATGACTCCTTGTCAGTAAACCAGGAATTACAGACTGTGCTTGCCATTAGTGATGTAGGTATGGCAACATCAGGGAATTATCGTAATTTCTATTACAAAGGTGGAAAGAAATATGCACATACCATAGACCCACGCACCGGATATCCAGTACAACATAGTATCCTGTCATCCACTGTCATTGCAAAAGATTGCGCCAGTGCCGATGCATACGCCACTGCTTTCATGGTGATGGGACTGGACTCAGCCAAAGCATTTTGTGAAGCACATCCTGAACTGGATGCTTATTTTATTTGCTCAGGCGAAGGAGATAAATATGAAACTTATTTTACAGACGGAATGAAGAAATTCATCATCAACGAGAAATAGACACCAAAGGAGCGTATCAAAATATCAAACAGCTACCATTCAAATGGAATGATACCGGAACTCACCACAGATTAATATCCATTCAACACAAAGCAGTTGGTTTCCAATAAAATATCTATGGTGAGTTCCGACATTATTATCTGTAAAAAAACAGCATATTACTGAGCTTTCTGAAACTGCTCTATCAATAAAGTCAGATTAGCAGTAAATAAACGCGCTGATATTGCCAACAAAATGATTCCAAAAAACTTACGAATAACATAAATTCCACCTTTCCCCAAGAAACGTTCGATGCGATCTGTCAACTTCAACACTACATAAACCCAAACCATATTCAATATCAAGGCTACAACAATATTTACAGGAGCATACTCCGAACGTAGGGAAAGCAACGTAGTAAACGCTCCCGCACCAGCCAATAACGGAAAAACCAAGGGGACTAAAGTCGCTTCCTTGATAGGACCTTGATTCTTGAATATCTCGATATCCAGAATCATTTCCAAAGACATGAGAAAAATAACAAAAGCACCCGCCACGGCAAACGAAGCAATATCAACTTGAAATAACTTCAGCATCATATCCCCTGCATAAAAGAAACCTATCAATAAAGCAAAAGAAATGCCGGTAGCTTTATTAGCATTGACATTTCTCCCTTTCTGCTTAAGATTCAATATAATAGGAATAGATCCGATAATATCAATGACAGCAAAAAGCACAATAAACGCACTTAAAAATTCTTGAAAATCAAATGATCCAAACATAAACTCCTCCTTTTTTTTGAATGCAAATATATTTATTTTTTATACAGTCCGCAAGTATTCTGCTTTTAAACATTAGGAGACGGTAAGAAACAATAAAAAAAATAAAAGTTCTTCCACCTATAAATAATAAATCTCGTTTTATCGTTACCTTTGTATGTTAAACTATAACTTAACGAACAACAGAACTTATGGAAATTACAATGTATGATACACTTTTACAACTCCCTCTCTTCCAGGGATTATGTAAAAATGACTTCACCAATATCATAGGCAAGGTAAAGCTACATTTTCGTAAATACAACGCCGATGATATCATTGTGGAACAAGGTGCACCTTGCACTCAATTAATCTTTCTCTTAAATGGGGAGATAATCTCCCAAACAACCGATAACCGACATTCATACGCCTTATTTGAAACTTTTGGAAGTCCTTTCGTTATAGAGCCCTATTCATTATTCGGCATGCAAACCAACTATACAGCGACTTACAAAGCACGTACAGATATTAACATAGTTACCATAGACAAGTTATTTGTATTGAATGAACTGAACAACTACGAAATCTTCCGCCTTAACTATTTAAATATTCTGAGTAATAGAGCACAAGTGGCATACGAAAAATTATGGAACAGCCACATAGGTAATACAGAAGAAAAAATACTGAATTTTTTAGTGCTGCGCTCCATGAAGCCCGAAGGAAAAAAAATCCTTAAAATCAAAATGGAGGATTTGGCGAGTTTGATTGATGAGACACGAATCAATGTGTCAAAAGTGCTGAATGATTTACAGGAACAGGGATTGGTACAACTCAGCAGAAAGGAAATCTCCATTCCGGCGTTGGAAAAACTGACTGAAAAGAATAAATAATCAGGTAAAAAACCATAAAAATGAAAAGCATAGGCATTTCTGCTTGTGCTTTTTTATTTTTAACCTAACTATTTAATATACTTTGTTAAATAAGTAAATAGAATGAGGATAGTGATGCTTTTTTTTAGCAAATTTGTAAGTCAAATAAAATAGTGCTATGACTGAAAATAAAAATCCATTTTTAAAACCCTATAACACCCCTCATGACACGGCTCCGTTCCATCTTATCAAGATAGAACATTATGAACCTGCCTTGTTGGAAGGAATGAAAGAACAAAATGAGGAAATTGATGCAATTGTCAATAATCCCGAAACACCGACTTTCCAAAATACCATTGTTGCTTTGGAAAAATCAGGTGCGTTGCTAGACCGCGTAACTACTGTTTTCGGCAATTTGATGAGTGCCGAGACCAGTGACGAGATGCAGGAATTGGCAGAAAAAATGATGCCCGTACTGTCCGAACACAGCAACAACATCAGTCTGAATGAAAAACTTTTTGCTCGTATAAAAGCCGTATACGAACAAAAAGACCAGTTACAACTGAAAGGTGAAGACGCCCAACTGCTGCAAAAGACATACGATGGTTTTGTAAGAAGCGGTGCCAACCTGACCGGTGAGGCAAAAGAAAAGTTCCGCCAACTGAATACCGAATTAAGCATATTGACCTTACGTTTTTCTCAGAATCTGTTGAAAGAAACAAATAACTACGAATTGGCTTTGACGGAAAAACAATTGGAAGGATTACCCGAAAGTTCATTGGAAAGTTATGCTCAAACAGCAAAGGATAAGGGAAAAGAAGGCAGCATCATTACATTGGATGCTCCCAGTTTTGTTCCTTTCATGAAATATTGTGATGACCGTTCACTGCGCAGAGAAGTCTATATGGCTTATAATACCCAATGTACACACAATAACGAATACAACAATGTGGACATCATCAAGCAATTGGTAAACATTCGCATGGAACTGGCTCATTTACTAGGCTTCTCCACTTTTGCCGAGTATAAACTGAAAAAGCGCATGGCCGAAACGAGTGATGCCGTATACAAACTGCTCAACCAATTACTGGATGCCTATACCCCTGCCGCCCTAAAGGAAGTGGCAGAAGTTGAAGCATTGGCACGCGAAATGGAAGGCAATGACTTCCAGCTGATGCCATGGGATTGGGCCTATTATTCAGAAAAGCTGAAAAATAAGAAATTCAATCTGAATGAAGAAGAGCTGCGTCCTTATTTTGAGCTGAGCCAAGTAGAGAAAGGTGTATTCGGTCTGGCTACCCGTCTGTATGGCATCACATTTAAAGAAAATAAAGAAATCCCGGTCTATCATCCCGATGTAAAAGCTTATGAAGTATTCGACAAAGACGGAAGTTTCCTGGCTGTACTTTATACAGATTCCCCCCCCCGTGCCGGAAAACGTTCGGGCGCATGGATGACCAGCTATAAGGAGCAGTGGATAGAAAACGGAGTCAACAGCCGTCCCCACGTATCCGTTACCATGAACTTCACCAAGCCATCGGCTGGGAAACCGGCATTGCTGACTTTCTCAGAAGTAAACACTTTTCTACACGAATTCGGACACGCCTTGCACGGAATGTTTGCCAATACCACCTATTCAACCATGAGTGGTACCAGCGTATATTGGGATTTTGTGGAGCTTCCATCACAAATTATGGAAAATTTCGCCACAGAAAAAGAATTTCTCAATACATTCGCCAGACATTATCAGACGGGAGAACCCATTCCTGCCGAACTGATCCAAAAGATTGTAGATGCATCCAATTTCAATGTGGCCTATGCCTGCCTGCGTCAAGTAAGTTTCGGCTTGCTGGATATGGCATGGTACACCCGCCGGGAAACATTTGACGGAGATGTCCGCGCTTATGAAAAAGAAGCATGGAAAAAAGCGCAAGTACTGCCCGGAGTGGAAGACACCTGCATGTCCGTACAGTTCTCACATATTATGGCGGGGGGATATTCTGCCGGATACTACAGTTATAAATGGGCGGAAGTACTGGATGCGGATGCCTTCTCCTTATTCAAGGAAAAAGGAATCTTCAACCAGGAAGTCGCCGCTTCTTTTCGGGAGAATATTCTCTCGAAAGGAGGAACGGAACATCCGATGACCCTTTACAAACGCTTCCGTGGACAAGAACCCAGTATCCATGCCTTGCTGAAAAGAAATGGAATCATCAACTAAAAAAACAAACAATATGAAACTAAAGTCTATTCTTTATATACTAATGCTACTCCCTTTCTTATGGAGTTGCAACAATGAAGACGATGTAGAGGAAATCTTTGCAAGCGGCACATGGCATGTAGTGGATTTCTATGGTAAAGCAAATTGGGACAAACGGAACGGAGAGCCCAAATACAATGCAATGGCACACAATCCGGATAAGACTATCGCAACCGAAGGAAGAAAAGCCTTGGATATCATTCATGGTTTCAACATCACTTTCAAAGCGGATGGTACTTTTACAGGAAGCATACAAAATGGAACCATTGAAGGCACATGGCAAGCGGACGGAAAAGACCGGACAGTAAACATAAACTTTACCAAGACTCCGCCTTCAACAAGCTATAACAACGAGTTCATAGAAGCATTGAATAATGCAATATTTTATCAAGGTGACAGCAATGTTTTATTGCTAGCTCCCGAAGGGAAAAAAACTTATATTCAATTTGCACATAATAAGCAAGACTGAAATAATGGAAACGAAAGAAGAGAAACAACTCAAACTCGACAAACGATACATCCGCATGGCTAGTATTTGGGCGGAAAATTCATACTGTGAACGCCGTCAAGTAGGAGCATTGATCGTAAAAGACAAGATGATCATCTCCGACGGATATAACGGAACTCCTGCAGGATTCGAAAATGTATGCGAAGATGACAACGGAGTCACCAAGCCTTACGTACTACACGCTGAAGCGAATGCTATCACCAAAATAGCACGAAGCAACAACAGCAGCGACGGAGCAACCATGTACGTCACCGCATCTCCTTGCATAGAATGTGCCAAACTCATCATCCAAGCAGGAATCAAACGTGTGGTTTACTCAGAAAAATACCGTTTGGAAGACGGGCTTGATTTATTGAAACGCGCAAATATTGAAGTAATCTATATCAATCCCAATGAATAATAGCAAATAAAGATATGAGCAAAAATCGAACATCCCGTTTTATGCCGGTAATCGTTGCAGTAAGCATCGTAACCGGAATATTGATTGGAACTTTTTACGCCAACCACTTTTCAGGAAACAAATTAGGTATCATTAATACTTCATCCAACAAACTGAATGCATTGTTGCGTATCATTGACGACCAATATGTAGATACAGTGAACATGGGTGAACTGGTGGAAAATGCTATGCCGCAAATTCTAGGTGAGCTGGACCCCCACTCTTCTTATATTCCGGCAAAAGACCTGGAAGCTGTAAATTCTGATTTAAAAGGAAGTTTCAGCGGAATCGGTATCCAGTTTACCATCCAGCAAGATACCATCCATGTAAACAATGTCATCCAAGGCGGACCATCAGAAAAAGTGGGTCTGATGGCAGGAGACCGCATCATAGAAGTGGATGACAGTGCCTTTGTAGGAAAAATTGTCACCAACTATGAATCCATGAAAAGACTGAAAGGTCCCAAAGGCAGTGAGGTAAAACTTGGCGTTTTTCGTCCGGGAGAAAAAGAAACTTTACATTTCACCATTGTTCGTGGTGACATACCGGTAAAGAGTGTAGATGCCGCCTATATGCTGAATGACAAATTCGGTTACATAAAAGTAAACAAATTCGGTGAAACGACTTATCCCGAATTATTGATTTCATTAGCCAAGCTAAATCAGGCAAACTGCGAAGGAGTGGTCATCGACTTACGCGGTAATACCGGTGGATATATGGGTGCAGCAATTCAGATGGTAAACGAATTCTTACCCAAAAACAGACTCATCGTTTATACACAGGGACGCAAGTCTCCACGCGAGAACTATACATCCAACGGAACCGGAAGCAGCCAGAAAATGCCCATTGTCGTATTGATGGACGAGGGTTCGGCTTCTGCCAGCGAAATTTTTGCCGGAGCTATCCAAGACAATGACCGGGGGACAATCATCGGGCGCCGCTCTTTCGGAAAAGGGCTGGTACAACAACCTATCGACTTCAGCGATGGTTCAGCCATCCGTCTGACAATTGCCCGTTACTATACTCCGTCAGGACGCTGCATACAGAAACCGTATGTAAAAGGTAATGACGCAAATTATGAAATGGATATCCTGACCCGTTACGAACATGGAGAATTTTTCTCACAAGACAGTATCAAACAGGATCAAAGCCAAATCTTTGAAACTTCTTTAGGCCGTCCTGTATATGGAGGTGGAGGTATTATGCCCGATATCTTTGTACCACAGGATACTACCGGCATGACTTCCTATTATCGCATGGCTGTTAATCGCGGACTGACCATCCAGTTTGCTTTCCAGTATACGGACAACCACCGTGCCGAAATGCAAAAATATGAAACAGAGGAAAGCCTGCTGCAATATTTGAAGCATCAGAATATTTTGGAACAATTCGCCCGTTTCGCTGAGAACAAAGGGCTAAAACGTCGCAACATATTGATGTATAAATCACAGAAACTGTTTGAAACAAATTTATACGGAAACATCATTTATAACATGCTGGGCATGGAAGCTTATATAGAATACTTGAACAAGAGCGACAAGACTGTCCTCAAAGCATTGGAAGTATTGGATAAAGGTGAATCATTTCCCAAAGCTCCCGAACAACCCATAGAACCGAAAGTAAGCGATGAAGGAACTAAAAAAACAACTGCGCAAGCAGATAGCGCAAGAAAAGCGCCGTCACGGCATCACCGAATTAATAACGAAGTCCGCTGCTTTGCTTGAGAAACTGGAACAGCATCCCAAGTTTGCATCGGCCCGTACCGTTTTGCTCTATTATTCATTGGATGATGAAGTACAGACACATGACTTCGTTGAAAAATGGCACCGGCAGAAAACAGTTTTGCTGCCGGTAGTCAAAGGAGATGAGTTGGAACTTCGTATTTATACAGGCAGGCAAAACCTGAAAACCGGTGAGGCTTATCACATAGAGGAACCGACGGGAGAAGCATTTACAGCGTATGAGAAGATAGACTTCGCCATTATACCGGGTGTTTCTTTTGATGCCCGAGGCAACCGGTTGGGAAGAGGAAAAGGATATTATGACAAATTACTGCCTCTTCTTCATTCCTATAATATAGGTATATGTTATAACTTTCAAGTAAACGAAAAGCTGCCTGTCGAACCTTTCGACCGGAGAATGGATGAAGTCTGGACTGAGAATGGAATATTGAAATAGGGACATTCATTAAATATTACAAAATCAGCCAACTAATTCATACACAAAGTATTG
>ENA-OPEM01000401-OPEM01000401.1-human-gut-metagenome-genome-assembly--contig:-NODE-401-length-11624-cov-1.962659_pt1 | contig 11624 bp, 9 predicted proteins | sample MGYA00241634_ERZ501531 | MGnify/ENA primary metagenome ERZ501531 (study PRJEB25962, sample SAMEA2042385) | human gut metagenome | biome: human gut; feature: human-associated habitat; material: faeces... | reverse complement strand
TTCTGCAGTCTGTTGCCATGTCGGGATATCTTCCGTTCTCAGCGGCGCTGCCTATAGTTATGGGTATTGGTGTCGGTGCAGCATGTCCTGTCCTTATGAGTGGAATGAGCTCTAATAAAAATGGAAAGAGAACAGCGCTTGTATATCTTTTTAATGATCTGGCAGGTATGATTATCTGCGGAACACTTTTTTACGCAATACAGGCTGTGGTGACTCGTGGTGGACAGTTTGCATTTATGGATTTAGAGATGAAATCTGTATCAATTGCTCTTCTCAACACCATATACCGAACGGTTACTATCATTATTCTGGCACCATTTATTAAGCAGATTAACAAGCTTATGTTCTGGATAATCAAGGATTCACCGGATGATGTTGAAGACCAGGCGGATTTTGATTTGCTTGAGGAGCGTTTCCTTAGGAACCCTGAGCTTGCTCTTACACAGGTCGGCACAGTCATGAATGGTATGGCGAGAAAAGCACAGAAGAATGTTATGAGAGCATTTGACCTGATGGAAAATTATTCTGTTGAACAGTACAATCTTATTCAGGAGAAAGAAACTGTAATTGATAAGTACGAGGATAAGCTTGATACATACATGATGAAGATAACTGCTATAGGTCTTAACAAAAATCAGACCAGACAGAACTCTAAGTATCTTCATACAGTGAGTGATTTTGAGCGAATTGCCGACCATGCCTGCGGAATATCACGTGCAGCGAGGGAGATAGTGGAGAAAAAGATTAAGTTCTCGGATGATGCCAACAGGGAACTGGCTATTTTATATAATGCTGTTAAGGAAGAACTTGATATGACCGTGAAGTCATTTACCGAGGATAATATAGATATGGCTCGACAGGTAGAACCTTTAAGGATAACAGTGCGCATGCTCTGTGCGGAGCTTAAGAGAAATCATATAGTGAGACTTCAGAGTGGTAATTGTGATGCTATCAATGGCTTTGTTTTTAATGACCTTTTGACAAATCTTGAGCGTATTGTAGCACACTGTTCTAACATAGCTGTTGCGATGATGGAATTCGAGTCTGATGATTTTAATACGCACCAGTATCTTAAGGATATGAGAAATTCCGAGGTATCCGATATGGCGAAGGACGTTAATTACTATTCGGAGAAATATTCAATTGAAATGACTGCACAGAAAGCTGTGCAGGGCAGATAGTCGTGCAGGGCAGATAGTACCACGGCAAAGGACAAGCTATTAGCGTATAATAATAAAGCCCCATCTGACAGGTAAAGCTGTGAGATGGGGCTTTATTATTATTTTTTACTGCGATTAAGGCGTGTGAACTCACGGGCGATTACCAGAATGGATTCATTGTATTCGAGAGGAAGTGTTGACATCATGGAAACAACATCTTTTTGCATGTCATCTTCGGCATCTTTTCCAAAAACTATTGTGTCCAGTGAAACCTGAAGACCTTTTGAAAGCTTGATTAGGGTGTCCACGGACATGGATTTTCGTCCGTTCTCGATTTCTGATAAGAATGTTACAGATATTCCGACTTTTTCTGCGAGCTCCTGTTGCGTCATGTTAATGGAACGCCTAAGCTGGTAAATCTTATTACCTATGATACGATTAGTATCATGGGAAGTACAATTCATATAAAACCTCCTGTACATTATTTATTGTTAAAGTAAAATTTAACGATAAATACAAAATACCAAAAAACAAGGACTATTGAAATTAACTAGCAAGTAATATTGGTTAAACTACTGTTGAAAGTATTGACATAAATAATTATGTATGATGCTTGTGTCAAAACATGCTTATTTAATGTACGAGTGTATAATACGCTACATGTTCTAAGCTTATAGAACATGTTTTTATCACTACATATCTTTACCACTACATTTTATTACAAAATATGAATTCCGGAAATAATTAAGTCGGTATAATCCTGGCTGTCATAGGATAACAATATTCGATTGTGTAACATTTGCCAGCGCAACATTTTTCATTATTGAAATGTATAAAATGAAACATTATAATATGATGTTATAGAATAGGAAAAACAGAACATGAATATGGGGGGAAGAAAATGGGAATAGAATTGGATGATATATTAGGTTTTAATTTTTTTCAGTACGGCAGTCCGTATATCGGAGAATGTGGCGGCATGCATTTCAGGCTGGCGCGCAATCCGCTGGAGAATGTTGTGTTCAACCATGACCCACATAAAAATGATGAGGCATTGTTCGATGTGACGATATGGAGAGGACCATATAACTATGATAAGACGAGGCAGAAAAAGACCACAGCACAGTTTCCCTTTACGGAGGATGGGCGGCTTGCTGCGGTACAGTGGCTTAATGAGAGGTATGATGAGCGTGTAGATTATTGGGCAGATGGGATTCCTCTTTTTCCTAAATATAAGACTGACCCGGACGAAACGGATACGGTTGAGGTAGATGAGAATTTGTCTGATGATACTAATTAACAAAATATCAGGAGAAAGGGAATGTGCTGTTTTATAGTCTGTAATTATCGAGGAAATCCATAGCCGCACTTGAGAGGGGAATGTTAGAGTTGACACAATAGCTTACCTCTCTTTTTTTTATGTTCAGATTCGGAGGTATCACTTCCATGAGTGCACCGGATTCAAGCTCATTTTTTACAAATTCGCGTATGACACAGCCTATTCCAAGCCCTGTTTTGGCAAATTCGATAAGTAGATCCATGCTTCCTATCTCCATGAGGGTTGTCTGCGACAGCATTATATCATTGAGGTAGGAATCCACATAGGTTCTTGTAACATTATCCCTTGTAAGGAGCATGAGGTTGGCTCCGTGGAAAAGATTGCCCATATCAGTGTTTTCCCTAAGAAGAAGGTTCTTTATATACCCGGGGGATGCCACAAAGGTGTCATGGATGGAGCCTGCACTATATAATTTAAGCCCTCTCTGCGAATCGGGTGTTGCAATAAGTCCTATATCAATATCGCGGTTGTCGATTAGCGTGCGCGTATGAAGTGAGGACTGGCAGTTGATGGAGATGCTTATATGTGGGTTCCTGCGTACATATTTTTGAAGTCTTGGCAGAAGAATATATTTACAGAGGGTGTTGCTGGCTCCGAAACGTATTCTGCCGATGCCAAGCTCTTTTCTGGAATTGAGAAGCTGTTCACCTGTGGCTATCTCATTGAAAGCGTTAAAAATATGGGAATATAACAGTTCACCATCCTCGGTTAGCTGTACGCCTCTTGAATTGCGGAAGAACAGTGTGGTACCAAGCTCATTTTCCAGCTGTTTTATTGCCTTGCTAATAGCGGGCTGGCTGATAAATAACCTTTTGGAGGCTGCAGAGAGGTTCATTGTCTGTGCGACGGTGAGGAATATATTGTAGAGGTTCAGTGTGGCATGATTTATATTGGTGTTATTGTTATTCATATGGTCTCCTTGTGATATAATGGCGGATAGCTGACCCGAAAATGTAAATCAGTGTATGAGCAGTTGTATAATTGCCGGTACACTGCAGGCTGCTTTGAAAAATGGCTTCCTTTTAAGGACTGATTTCTTCGATATGCTAATTTTAATGATATTGTCTCGAAGGCAGTGGTGGTGGACATAATTGCAGGTAGCGTGGAATATAGTTATTATAACTGTAAATTATAATAACTATAAATAATATGTATTTTAAGAATAACAGAAAATGTGTTATTATTCAAGTAACAACAAATCAGACCGATGGGATTATTCGGACTGATGAACAGGAAAGAGGAATTATTATGGGTATGACGATGACACAGAAGATTCTTGCAGCGCATGCAGGTCTTCCTTATGTAGAAGCAGGACAGCTTATTGAAGCAGATCTTGATCTTGTTCTTGGCAATGATATAACATCTCCGGTAGCTATCCATGAGATGGATAAGATGAAGAAAACAGGTGTGTTTGATAAGGATAAGATAGCGCTTGTGCCGGATCATTTTGTACCGAATAAGGATATCAAGTCTGCGGAGCATTGTAAGTGCGTGAGAGAGTTTGCAAAAAAGAATGAGATAACCAATTATTTTGAGGTAGGACAGATGGGAATAGAGCATGCCCTTCTTCCTGAAAAAGGTCTTACAGTTGCAGGCGATGTGGTTATAGGAGCCGATTCGCATACTTGTACTTATGGTGCGTTAGGTGCATTCTCAACCGGAGTAGGTTCAACCGATATGGCGGCGGGCATGGCTACAGGAAAGGCATGGTTCAAGGTGCCTTCGGCAATCAAGTTCGTGCTTACAGGCAAGCCTTCTAAGTGGGTGAGCGGAAAGGATGTCATTCTTCATATTATAGGAATGATAGGTGTTGACGGAGCACTCTATAAGTCGATGGAGTTTGTTGGGGACGGAGTTAAGAATCTGTCCATGGATGACCGATTTACCATTGCCAATATGGCTATTGAAGCTGGTGGAAAGAATGGCATATTCCCTGTCGATGATATAGCAGAGGCATATATAAGAGAACACTCAACTAAGAAGTATACCATATATGAGGCGGACGAGGACGCTGTATATGATGAGACGTACACGATTGATTTGAGTACACTTAAGCCGACAGTGGCATTCCCTCATCTTCCTGAGAACACACATACCGTCGATGAGGCAGGAGAGGTAAAGATTGATCAGGTTGTTATAGGCTCCTGCACAAACGGACGCTTAGATGACCTTAGAATAGCGGCAGAGGTTCTTGAGGGCAGAAAGGTAGCGGACGGGTTGAGAGTTATAATCATTCCTGCAACGCAGACTATATATTTAAAGGCTATGGAGGAAGGAATGTTAAAGACGTTTATTGAAGCTGGAGCGGTAGTGAGCACTCCTACATGCGGTCCTTGCCTTGGCGGATATATGGGTATTCTTGCAGAGGGTGAGCGCTGTGTATCGACAACCAACCGTAACTTCGTGGGACGTATGGGACATGTGAAGTCTGAGGTATATCTTGCAAGTCCGGCTGTTGCTGCAGCAAGTGCAGTTACAGGAAAGATAAGCCAGCCTTCGGAGCTTGGATTATAATTTTTTGGATAATATTTATATAGAAGAAAAGAGGATTGGCTATGAAAGCATCAGGAAAAGTATTCAAATTCGGCGATAATGTTGATACAGACGTAATAATCCCGGCAAGATATCTGAATTCATCGGATCCTGCGGAGCTTGCTGCACATTGCATGGAGGATATAGATAAGGATTTCGTTAAGAAGGTACATAAAGGAGATATAATTGTGGCTGATAAGAACTTCGGCTGCGGTTCTTCCAGGGAGCATGCTCCTATCGCAATCAAGGCGGCAGGTGTGAGCTGCGTAATAGCTGAGACATTCGCACGAATCTTTTACCGCAATGCCATCAACATCGGTCTTCCGATAATAGAGTGTGCAGAGGCGAGCAGGGATATCGAGGATGGTGATCAGGTGGATATCGATTTTGACAGTGGTATCATTACCAATGTCACCAAGGGAAAGCAGTACAGGGGGCAGGCATTTCCTGAGTTCATGCAGAAGCTCATATCTGCAGGAGGACTTATAAATTATATTAATAATAAGTAGAAAGATACTCACGGAAGTTTTTTGAAAGCTTGACAGAGTTGTAGAGCTTGGCATATTCTATGGCAGATATATCTTCGATGTAATTTTCAGGATATGCAGTTGTACAACCCTTGTCGCGAAGCATTGCCACAGCCTTGTTATATGCTATGGCAGCTTCGTTTTCGGAGCTGTATCTTCCTATTATATAGTTTCCATTTATATGGATACGGGAACGGTAGCTGGTGCGGCCGTTCTTTTTTATTGCCTCAACGCCATAGTAACGGTTGATTATGCGGATATTATGGTAGCGGTAGTCATGGTCATCACCGTTTATAAACTCATAATCGCGTCCTTTGACAGCGTGGCTTCGTATTCCGTAGCGCGACAGGATATTCACCTGCATTCCGTAGTCAGCCACGAAAAGATACCCCTGTCTTTTCATAATCGAGTGGTTTGAAAAATAGAAAAGGTCATCGACGTCGAACTTGAGGGCTTCATTTTCGGAGAGATAGTAGATAAAATAATTTTTAGCCATGTAAATAGGTGTTTTTATGTAAAAATTATTGTCACGGAAATTGAGAAGCGATATGTATTTGTCAAAGGATAATAGCCGGCAGTGCTCATGGTAGCTGTCTATGTTATAGATGCTACCTGTGTCGGACACAATTTTCTGGGCTTCGCAGTAAGCGGAGGAGGCATCGTTTTCGGCTGCAAAGCTGCCGAGACTTATATGTTTATTTTTGTATGTTACGGAGGCACGGTAGTATACTGTGCCGTCCTTTTTTTGTGCTTTGAAGGCTCCGGGAAGTGACATGGCGGTTCTCTTTTCTGTAAATTTTATTTTGGAGGCATACCTGCTGATATTATAGCTTGTTATTGTGATTCTTTCAATTCAAAGATATTTTTGATGTGTAAAGTTTGAAAATAAAGCTTTCAAACTGCTTATTGGTGGCAGTACTGCATACATTGCTTGCAGTATGCAGGGGTATAAGTTTGAAAGTGAAACTTTCAAACAACTTATTGGTGGCAGTACTGCAAGCTATGCTTGCAGTATGCAGTGGTATAAAAATGTAAGTAGTTACATTTTTTTGACTTGTTATTTCGTTTTTATCCCGATTTTAAGGTTTTTCTCCCACTTAAATGCTTAAAAAATCAAAAAAATAGGGCGGAAATCTCCACTTTTAAAAAATAAAATCGGTGAAAAGACGAGAATATTTTGTGTGATTATTTAGCAAAGAAAAATTTCAAGTGTCAATATGTACAAAAAATAAGCATAAATTACAAAATATATGGAAATAATGCTGATGAAAAATGTTACGAAAATGTTACAAAAGACGTTTTTCACAAAAAAAAGTGTTTTGATTGACAAAATCAATTTCATAAATATAATTGCAAAAGAACGAAAAACATTGATTTGAAATGAGAGGTTTAAAGATGAAGAATATTTTTTCGCTCTTTAATGGTGTTTTTAGTTTCTTCAGGACCATTACAAAGAGTATGTACAGAAGATGTGCGATAATCGCTTCAGGTTCAGCTGTGATTGCGGTTGTGTGTCTGAATTCTACATGCTACGGTGGTGGCGGAAAGAACAATGTAGTTTCCTCCAACACAGGAACCGGACAGGTTGCTGCGGAAGATGAAGAGGACGATGATGACACCGATGAAGAGAAGGCAGTATTCACATCTCTTATTAATGACACAGAACAGCAGATACAGTTTGCGGTTAATCCGTTGATGAATCTGGATATAGAAGAAAAGCTTTTGAAGTATAAATGTGTCTATGCAGATGTGAATTCCAGAATGGCAGAAACAGAATCGGATGAAATGCTTGTAAGTGCAGATTATATCAGTCCGATTATTGCAATTACGGAAGAGGATTATAATAATCTGGTCCGCATTGTCGAGGCTGAAGCGACAGGACTTGATGTGAAAGCAAAGATTCTGGTTGCCAATGTAGTAATAAACAGAGTATTTTCTAAGGAATTTCCTGATAATGTAACGGATGTAATTTATCAGGGAAACGGAGTACAGTTCCAGCCTATAATGGATGGAAGATTCTATTCCGTCACACTGACGGACACATCATACGAAGCCGTTGACAGGGCACTTGTCGGTGAAGATTATTCGGACGGAGCACTTTTCTTCGCAGCGTCGGCATCGGCGGGAGAAGGAAGCTGGTTTGCGATGAACCTTAACAGGCTGTTCGAATATAATGGACATGTTTTCTTTAATTTTTATTAAAGATTTTACTTGTTTAATGGAATAAAGTGTGATAAAATTGGCGATAAGTATTAGGCTTATCGCCTTTTGTTTTAAATGTATACTGCAAAGCCTGTTACATGAAGCAGTTAAAAAATAATCTGTTGGAGGACGCTATGGAATTATTTTATAAAAGTACAAGGGATGACAGTGTTAGAGTGACAGCCTCAAAGGCTATTCTTAAAGGTCTTGCCGATGACGGCGGGCTTTTTTTTTCTGAGACCATACCGGTTTTTGTTAAGAGTCTTAAAGAGCTTGCGTGTATGAGCTATGGTGAGGTTGCCTATGAAGTAATGAAGCTTTTCCTCACAGATTTTACAGAGGAAGAACTTAAAAGCTGTATAGCGAATGCGTATGATTCGAAGTTCGATACAACTGAGATTGCACCTCTTGTGAAGGCGGATGGAGCATATTTCCTTGAGCTGTTCCATGGTGCTACGATTGCATTTAAGGATATGGCACTTTCGATTCTGCCACATCTTATGACAACATCTGCTAAGAAGAATAATATTAAGAATGATATAGTTATTCTGACAGCCACATCGGGAGATACAGGTAAGGCTGCACTTGCCGGTTTTGCCGATGTGAAGGGAACCAAGATTATTGTATTTTATCCTAAGGATGGAGTAAGCCCTATTCAGGAGAAGCAGATGGTTACACAGAAGGGTGATAATACATACGTCGTGGCTATCAAGGGCAATTTTGATGATGCGCAGACAGGTGTCAAGAATATATTCGGAAATAAGGGGCTTGCCAGGGAGCTTGATGATGCAGGCTATCAGTTCTCATCGGCTAACTCAATTAACATAGGCAGACTTGTTCCACAGATTGTTTATTATGTGTATGCTTATGCAAAGCTTCTTGCCAACGAAGAGCTTTCTGAGGGGGAGAAGATTAATGTTGTGGTTCCTACGGGAAATTTCGGAAATATTCTTGCAGCATTTTATGCAAAGAATATGGGACTTCCTATTGGAAAGCTTGTATGTGCTTCAAATGAGAATAAGGTATTGTATGATTTCTTTTCAACAGGTGTGTATGACAGGAACAGAGAATTTAAGCTTACAAGCTCTCCGTCGATGGATATTCTTATCTCAAGCAACCTTGAGAGACTTATATACAGGATTGCAGGCGGTTCTGCTGAGGCTAACCGCAGCCTTATGAGCCAGCTTAAGGAGAACGGACACTATGAGATTACGGACTCCATGAAGGCACAGCTTGATGATTTCTACGGAAATTATGCGAGTGAGAAGGAGACTGCCGATACAATCAAGGCAATATATGAGGATACGGGCTATGTCATCGACACGCATACTGCAGTGGCAGCTGCTGTCTATAAGAAGTATACCGATAATTCAGGTGATAAGACCAAGACCGTCATTGCTTCGACAGCCAGCCCATTTAAGTTTACAAGGAGCGTTATGGATGCAATTGACAAGGCTAAGTATGACAGCATGACAGACTTTGAGCTAGTTGATGAATTGTCCAAGATTGCCAATGTGGCAGTTCCACAGGCGATAGAGGATATAAGAACCGCACCTGTTATTCACAACAGAGTATGTGACAGGACACAGATGGAAGATACTGTAAGGAAGATTCTCGGAGTGTAGACAGGATGGGTTTTATGTGATAGAATAGAAATAATGGTTTTATTACATTACGAACAGTGATATAATACACAGATAGGATGAACCATACTATTGTTAGACTGGAAATAGCGATAGTATGGTTCTTTACTGTTGAAAATATTATATAATTTGGAAAAACTATTGAAAAATAAACTAAAACAGTGTTATAATACGAACGTATATTCGATTTTAAATGTGACGAAAATAGTTTATAGGAAATGAGGAGAAGTATGGCAGATAATAGACAGGATTATGGTGCGGGCAGCATTACAATCTTAGAAGGGCTTGAGGCGGTAAGAAAGCGTCCGGGAATGTACATAGGAAGCGTGTCCACGAAGGGACTTAATCATCTTATATATGAGATAGCCGACAATGCGGTTGATGAACACCTTGCAGGCTATTGTGATTCTATATGGGTTTCACTCAATAAGGATGGCACAGCTACAATCAGGGATAATGGAAGAGGAATTCCTGTGGGTATTCATCCTAAGGCGGGAATACCGGCTGTTGAGGTTGTATTCACGATACTCCATGCGGGTGGTAAGTTCGGTGATGGTGCTTACAAGATTTCGGGAGGTCTGCACGGAGGTGGCGCTTCCGTTGTCAATGCCCTGTCGAGATGGCTTGAGGTCGAGATAAGACAGGATGGTAAGGTGTATAAGCAGCGCTACGAGAGAGGGCATGTTATGGCTCCGCTTGCTGAGATCGGGACATGCAGGAAGAATGATACAGGAACCACAGTTACGTTCCTGCCTGATGATGAGATATTTGAGAAGACATATTTCAAGGCGGATCAGGTAAAGAGCAGACTGCATGAGACAGCATATCTTAATCCGGGACTTACCATATATTTTGAAAATAAGAGAACTAATGAGGAGGAGAGCAAAGTATTCCATGAGCCTGATGGAATTAAGGCTTATGTAAAGGCGCTCAATGAGGGGCTTGAGACACTTCACGATGTCATCTACTTCAAGCATACAAGCGAGGGCATTGAGGTAGAGTGTGCGGTACAGTTCGTGGACGCGTTTCAGGAGAATATCCTTGGTTTCTGTAACAATATCTACACTCAGGAGGGCGGAACACATCTTACCGGCTTTAAGACTAAGTTTACCGTAGTTATCAACCAGTATGCAAGGGAGCTTGGTATACTTAAGGATAAGGATGTGAATTTCACCGGGCAGGATGTCCGTAACGGAATGACGGCTGTTGTGGCAGTTAAGCATCCGGAGCCTAGATTTGAGGGACAGACTAAGACCAAGCTTGATAATCAGGATGCAGGTAAGGTTGTGGCTGAGGTTACAGGGAACGAGCTTGTAAGATATTTTGACAAGAATCTTGAGACATTGAAGACTGTCATTGCCTGTGCAGAGAAGTCGGCTAAGATTCGCAAGGCTGAGGAGAAGGCTAAGACCAATCTCCTGGTCAAGCAGAAGTTTTCATGTGACAGCAACGGAAAGCTTGCCAACTGTGAGAGCCGTAACCCTGAGGAGTGTGAGGTGTTCATAGTTGAGGGAGATTCTGCCGGAGGTTCTGCAAAGACGGCAAGAAACAGACGTACACAGGCTATTCTTCCCATAAGAGGTAAGATTCTCAATGTCGAGAAGGCAACGATGGACAAGGTGCTTGGAAATGCTGAGATTAAGACCATGATAACGAGCTTTGGATGTGGATTCTCTGAAGGATATGGCAATGATTTTGATATAACCAAGCTCAGATACAATAAGATTATCATAATGACTGATGCCGACGTTGATGGCGCACATATTGCAACACTGCTTCTCACGTTTTTTTATAGATTCATGCCGGAGCTTATTCAGGAGGGACATGTATATCTTGCAACGCCTCCACTGTATAAGGTAGTCCCTAAGAAGGGGGAAGGACATTATCTCTATGATGATAAGGCTCTTGAGAAGTACAGAAAGACGCATACAGGTAATTTCACACTCCAGAGATATAAGGGACTTGGTGAGATGGATGCGGATCAGCTCTGGGAGACTACACTTAATCCTGAGACAAGAATACTTAAGCGTGTTGAGATAGAGGATGCGAAGATGGCATCCGATGTGACTTCAATGCTTATGGGAAGCGATGTCGGACCGCGCCGTGAGTTTATCCACGAGCATGCGCATGATGCGGAGCTTGACCTTGCATAAGGGTTTTGGCAATTACATATAGGTGTCAAAACATACCGATTTAATATACAAGTGTATAACGTATTATG
>ENA-OPEM01000398-OPEM01000398.1-human-gut-metagenome-genome-assembly--contig:-NODE-398-length-11660-cov-4.201379_pt1 | contig 11660 bp, 9 predicted proteins | sample MGYA00241634_ERZ501531 | MGnify/ENA primary metagenome ERZ501531 (study PRJEB25962, sample SAMEA2042385) | human gut metagenome | biome: human gut; feature: human-associated habitat; material: faeces... | reverse complement strand
TTATGCTCTACCAACTGAGCTATTTCCGCGTTTTGTTTTAACGGGTGCAAAGATAAGCCATTTTATAATACCAACCAAACTTTACACCCATTTTTTTATTCACAATCGTAAAATTCCCTCTATTTCGGTCAATTCTGCATCAGTAAAGGCCAAATTATCCAACGCATGAAGATTATCTGCCAGCTGTTTTACAGAACTTGCCCCCACAATAACAGAGGTCATCCGTTCGTCTTTCAACACCCATGCCAATGCCATCTCAGCCAAAGTCTGCCCACGGCGTACAGCCACCTCATTCAGCCGACGTGCTTTTTCCACTTTATCTTCTGTCACTTGGTCTACTTTCAAAAACCCAGTAGCACGAGCCGCACGAGAGTGCTCCGGAATACCATGCAAATATTTATTGGTCAGCAATCCTTGTGCCAAAGGCGAAAATGCAATAAAGCCGGAGCCTTGTTCAGCGGCCAACGGCAATACCTCCTCCTCCACAGCACGATCAAACATACTATAACGATATTGGCTGATCAAACACGGCACACCGGCACTTCTCAATATTTCATAAGCCACCTTTGCCTGCATAGGCGGATACTTTGAAATACCCACATACAATGCTTTTCCTTGCTTCACTATATCAATCAACGCTTGCATCGTTTCCTCAACCGGGGTCACGCCATCATAACGGTGACTATAGAATATATCAAAGTAATCCAAACCGGTACGGCACAGGCTTTGGTCGATACTGGCCATTAAATTCTTACGCGAACTGTTTCCCCCATAAGGTCCATTCCACATTTCGTGTCCTGCTTTTGAGGAAATAATCAATTCATCACGGTAACCTTGGAAATTCTCCTTCAGAATTTTACCGAAATTAATCTCAGCACTTCCCGGAACAGGGCCATAATTATTAGCTAAGTCAAAATGTGTAACCCCGCTATCAAAAGCATATTTAATCATATCGGTTGCTACACCAAAATCGTCCACACTACCAAAGTTATGCCACAAACCTAAAGAGATACGAGGTAAAAGCAAGCCGCTATTTCCGCAGTATTTGTACTGCATTTTGCTATAACGGTCTGCCGAAGGTTGATATTTCATGCTATTACGTTTTACAATTATTTCTATCTACCTAAAAGGCTTCGTTCAGCCTGTTCCATGACTGAGAAATTAAATCCGTCCACTACTTGCCGCATCAAGCTTTCGATCCTGTCATTACACAAATTACCGATACTACCCTCATGAGTATGATGCACCTTCTTGTCATGGGTGAACTTGCCGGCTTCTATGTCCAGGCCAACCTTTTTATAAGCATCACGGAACGGCATACCTTCAGACGCCAAACGGTTGACCTCTTCCACACTAAAGATATAAAGGTAACGGTCATCATCCAGAATATGTTCGTTGATTTTAATTTTGTCCATAATATAGGCAGCCATTTGCAGACATTCCTTCAACTCCCGGAACGCAGGCAAGAAAACTTCTTTTATAATCTGCAAATCACGAAAATACCCCGAAGGCAAATTATTCATTATCATCATAATCTGCTGAGGAAGAGCCTGCAGCTTGTTGCATTTTGCCCGTGTCAATTCAAAGACATCAGGGTTCTTTTTATGAGGCATTATACTGGAGCCGGTAGTACATTCATCCGGAAGTTTTACAAAGCCAAAGTTTTGGCTACTGAACATACAAGCGTCAAAAGCCATTTTAGAAACTGTCCCGGCAATAGAAGCCAAAGCAAAAGCCACATTACGTTCCATCTTACCACGCCCCATCTGCGCATACACCACATTATAATCCATCGAATCAAATCCCAACAAGCGGGTGGTCATCTCACGATCGAGCGGAAAAGAAGAACCATACCCGGCAGCAGAGCCCAACGGATTGCGGTTGCACATTTTGAATGCAGCCTGCAGAAACATCATATCGTCCACCAGACTCTCAGCATACGCGCCAAACCACAAGCCAAATGAAGAAGGCATCGCTATCTGCAAATGAGTGTAACCCGGCATTAACACATCCTTATATGTATTGCTTTGAGAAATCAGCACATGAAAAAGTTGCTCCACCTCTTCGGCCACTTCTTTTAATTCCGCACGAGTAAACAGCTTCAAATCCACCAACACCTGGTCATTGCGTGAACGTCCACTATGAATTTTCTTTCCGACATCTCCCAACTTACGCGTCAACATCAATTCTACTTGCGAGTGTACATCCTCTATACCATCCTCTATTACAAACTCTCCCTTTTCGGCAGAAGCATAGATATTCTTTAATTCCGCTAATAGCATTTCCAATTCTCCGGCTGTAAGCAAACCGATACTTTCCAACATGGTGATATGTGCCATTGAGCCCAATACATCGTGTTTAGCCAGATAAAGATCCATTTCACGGTCACGTCCTACAGTAAAACGATCTATCTCCTCATTTACCCGGACATTTTTTTCCCAAAGTTTCTGTGCCATATTTGTCTTTATTTTTAATAAGGAATCATCGATAACATCTCAGCCAGTTTATCCACACCATCCTGTAAAGGTTTAGCAACCATCGCCTTCATAAACATATTCACTTCTGCACGAATAGTTACTTTCAGTTTTGCCTGCCCAGCCTCTACAGGCAAAATCTGAATCCACAAATTCATAGGGACCGGAGATTTTTCACTTTCGAATTTAACACATTTATAAGGTTCACGTTCTATAATACGCAAAGTAATGCTTATGCCTTGTACCGTAAAACTTAAAGAGTCACTGTCGAACTCCATACCTTGTACCTTGTCGGCCAATTTATCACGTACAGATTCCAAGTTACTTAAATCCGACAACTTATTAAACACCTGTTCCTGACTATAAGGAACATATTTCACACCACTCTCAAATTGTGCCATAATACCTGCTCTCTAAAAACACGAAAAGAACAATCCGGAAATCCATAAAAATTCCCGAACGGTTCTCTTCATATTATATTTGTTTTAAAACTATAACTTATTTGCCTGCCTCCCAATGAGCCGGATCCTTTCTCCAATTATCCAAAACCGGAACATCCTCTTCATTAATATATCCGGTCTTCAAGGCTGAATCCAATACAGCTTCATAATTAGTCAGAGTAACCAAGTTCACTTTTGCTTCCTTGAACGCTTCAATTGCCACTGGGAAACCATAAGTAAATGCAGCGACCATACCAATCACTTCACATCCGTCACGACGGATAGCTTCAACAGCTTTCAAACTGCTGCCGCCAGTTGAAATCAAGTCCTCAATAACTACGACTTTCATACCAGGACGAAGTTCACCTTCAATCAGGTTTTCCAAGCCATGGTCTTTTGGAGTAGAACGAACATACACAAACGGCAGATTCAACTCTTCAGCCACCAAAGCTCCTTGAGGGATAGCCCCTGTCGCCACACCGGCAATAGCATCTACCTGACCGAACTTCTCCAGGACAATACGGCTAATCTCAAGTTTCACAAAATTACGAAGAGAAGGATACGAAAGAGTTTTGCGGTTATCACAATAAAAAGGCGACTTCCAACCGGACGCCCAAGTAAAAGGATTAGCCGGCTGCAACTTGATAGCCTTAATCTTCAGTAATTTCTCTGCGAATAATTTTTCTAAAGTCTTCATAACTCAACTATATCTGATAAATATTGTGCAAAAATATAGAAATACATCGAGATAATGAAAAATCGGACAAGGTATTTTTCTAAAAAATAGTTGTTGTTATCAGGATTCCCCTGCCAATGCCAAAGTAAGCACACTGATACGTAATCCGGGTATGCCACGAAAGGCATCAGCGCAAGAAACAACCGTAGCCCCTGTTGTCAGCACATCATCCACCAACAAAAGATGCTTTCCTTCCAAGCTGCCAGGGAAAATACAGGCAAACAAATTTCGCACGTTTCCCATCTTGCATATTGTCCTTTATGCGTCTGTGTGTCAGTATACCTGCTTCTTATCACAACTTTAGTATCCATAGGAATACCTGTCACCACCGAAACTCCTCTTGCCAGGCATTCGCTTTGGTTATACCCCCTTAAACGTTTTTTACGTTGATGTAACGGAACAGGAACAATCAAATCTATCCCATCAAAAAAATGAGAACACATAAGTTCAGATGCCATCATCCGCCCCATCACTTCACCCACTTCTTGATTACCATGATATTTCAGTTCGTACAACAACTGTCGGACATTTCCTCCCTTTGCATAATAAAGAAAAGAGGTGGCATGCTCCACCGGTATTTTTCCCCAGAAATTACATTCTACAATATTATCTTTCCGTAAATGAAATTGAGTACGCGGAAGCCCCGACAAGCATTTCAAGCAAAGCACTCTCTCCCCTGATATAAGCTGCCGCCCACAAAGCAGACAACTATGAGGGAAAAATAAATTCCAAAGATCAGTCCAGATAGACATCATCTTCTCCGGTTTGTTTCACACAACGGCAAACAGCCTCCATTTCAAATCCTCTACCAACTGCAAAACGAATCAATTTCCCATTCCGTTCGTATTCCGTACATGCTTTCACACTTCTTCTTTTCTGCTCGATCAAACCAGATAGTATCTCCATATATTCCCGCTCATCTACTTCCTCCAATCCTTTGGCTATAACATCCGCAGGGATTTTCTTCATGCGCAAAGCCTGGCAGATTTTCACTCTGCCCCATTGGTTAAAGCGATATTTATCGCGAACAAAAGCCGAGCAAAAACGCTTCTGGTCAATGTATCTCTCATCCTGCAAATGCCGAACGATTTTCTCCATCATTTCCGGAGTGGCTCCCCATTGTGATAATTTAGCCTCTACATCTGCTACACAACGCTCCATTGAAGAGCAATAAGCTTCTGCCTTATACTTCAAATCATTCTCACTTAATTCTCCCTTCATCTTATTTCTCCGCTTTTATCATTCTATCATTTTGAAAGAGATCTTTTCTCAATTCTATATTTTTGTATTCCAAACCAGCCAACATATCCACCGTTTCCCGACCGTATTCCTGATTAATTTCAAAATAAAGCCTTCCACCAGACACTAGCATATCCCTACCCAATTCTGCTATTTTCCGATAAAACAGCAACGGACTATCATCCGGTACAAACAAAGCCAATTCCGGCTCCCATTCCAAGACATTAGCACTCATATCCTCCCTCTCCTTTTCTGTAATATAAGGTGGATTGCTGACAATGACATCAAACCGCTCACCTGCAGGAGAAGCAAGCAGCACATCCCTTTGCTCAAGAGTTACACGAACGCCGTTCCGCCTGCAATTACGTTCCGCAACTTGCAACGCCTTTTCTGAAACATCCCATGAAACGACCTCCGCCTCTTCCAAATTCTTGGCCAAAGAGACAGCGATGCAGCCGCTCCCCGTACCAATATCCAATATTCTAACCCGACCATACTTATGCTCCCGTATAATCCAGTCTACCAACTCCCCTGTTTCCGGACGTGGAATCAATACATGTTTATTCACTTCAAAAGTAAGGCCATAAAATTCTTCCGTACCTATTATGTATTGAATAGGTTCCAGTTTTTGCAGACGAACCAGAATATCATCCAGCTGTTTCCGCTCATTCACCGAAAAAGTAGTATCTTTGCCTGCATACAATTCAACAACAGACATGCCGAAGACTTGTGTAAGCAGCAATTTAGCCATAGGCACAAGTTCTGAATCAGGGTAATATCCCTGCAAGGTTTGTTTTATGTAAGATACAACAGGATTCATAGTGTCATTTTATATGCAAAAGTAAGAATTTAAACAAGATCGTTATGACAAAAGATGAAAAATATATTTCCCGTTGCCTGCAACTGGCATACAACGGACTTTGTAACACAGCCCCTAATCCGATGGTAGGTGCTGTCATTGTATATCACGACACCATTATTGGAGAAGGCTACCACATCCGTTGCGGAGAGGCACATGCCGAAGTAAACGCCATACGTTCCGTTAAAGACGAAAATCTTTTGAAGGAATCAACCATATACGTAAGCCTGGAGCCATGCTCCCATTATGGAAAGACCCCTCCCTGCGCCGACCTGATTATAGAGAAGAGAATCCCCAAAGTCGTAATAGGCTGCATAGACCCGTTTTCCCAAGTAGCCGGCAGAGGCATCGAGAAACTGCGCAAAGCCGGCATTGAAGTAACCGTAGGCGTCTTAGAAGAGGAATGCCGGCATCTGATAAGACGCTTCATAACATTCAACACGCTCAAACGCCCATACATAACCTTAAAGTGGGCAGAATCCGCTGATGGCTTTATCGATATAAACCGCACAGGAGGAAAGCCGATCATACTTTCCAATCCGCTGACCAGCATGCTGGTACACAAAAAACGCGCCGAACATGACGCTATATTAGTAGGACGACACACGGCATTACTTGACAATCCCTCCCTATCCACCCGGAATTGGTACGGCAAGCATCCCGTGCGTCTGGTAATAGACAAAGAATTGACATTACCCCGAGATTTGGAACTTTTCAACGGCAAAATAAAGACATTCGTGTTTACCCGGGAATCCCCCTGTCAGCCAAACGCATTAACAGAATACATATCGTTGGATTTCAACAAAGATATCCTGCCGCAAATAATGGAAGTATTATATCAGAAAAAAATACAATCACTTCTAGTAGAAGGCGGAAGTATTTTATTACAGTCTTTCATAGACTCCGGCTTATGGGATGAAGCCTTCATAGAAAAGGCTCCACTACGCTTAAACAATGGAATACAGGCACCTTCTATTCAAAAAAAACACTTTAAACTGAATAAAATATACTTTGGAAGAGAAATAATGCATGCCGTCCATTCACAAATTCAAAGATAAAATGTGGCTGATTGACCGAGAAAAAGGGCTGGTTTATCTATAAATTAATATAAAACTTGTCCCAAAACTTCTATATAGAAAAAAATCTTCCTACTTTTGCGACTTGTAACAATAGACTCATTTGCAAATGAAAATAAAGTTTTTGACTGTCATCACAAGTCTGCTTGCTGCGGCTTTTATGATTACATCTTGCTTGGACGACAACGAAGTAGAAACAGAATATAGTTCAGAATCAAGCATTACCTCTTTTGCTATAAAAGATAAAATTGAAACTCAATATACCGAAAAGGTTAATGGCAAAGACACAACGCTGACATTCACCGTTGATGGTACCAAATACCCTTTTGCCATCGACCAAGGCACAAGACATATCTACAACGTAGACTCCCTGCCAGTCGGTACAGACATCAGCAAAGTCGTAGTCAGCATAAAATCAGACGGTATTGGCATTTTTATTGTCGCTGAGGACAAAGATTCGTTGTGGAATGATACCGACTCCTTGAATTTCGAAAAGCCTGTCCAATTTAAAGTTATGGCGATGAGCGGAGTCTATGGACCTATTTATAAAGCCGAGATTAATGTACATAAACAAGTTCCCGACTCATTGCAGTGGAGCCATAGAGGAAGTAGTTTCGACAACACTATCCAAGCACAGAAAGCAGTCACATTAGGGGATTATATTTATGTTTTCGCACAGCAAGACAATGGCACCGCTGTTACAAGCACCCACATCAATGACGGAAAAACCTGGACGCCCTTACAGGCTTTACCTGAAAATATGCAAAATGCGGACTATTCTTCTGTCATGGCATGGGGAAACCAATTATACATACTTGCCGACAATGACCTGTACTGCTCCTCTGACGGAAAAAGCTGGAGCAAGATGGGTACTAACACCAAATTCGAGAAGCTGATTGCCGGTGTTCATTCAGAACATAACTGCAAATTGTACGCCATAGACACCAACAATCATTTTATGGAAAGCACGGATGCTCTGGTTTGGAATACTAATGGCGAGGTTCCGGCCAATTTCCCGAAAAATCAGTTATCATACACAGCTTACCCGTTGGTTACCAATAAATTCATAGACCGTATGGTACTAATGGGAGAAAATCCCATTGCGACCGACACGACCTCTACTGTATGGACCAGACTGACTACAGAAGACAGTTGGGCAGATTATCCTACAGCCGCATACGATAGTTTTTATTGTCCCAAGCTGGCTAATATAGCCATGATCCATTACAACGACCAATTATACGCTTTCGGTGGTCCGGGTAAAAGTTTCGGTAAGGACATTCCCGCTTTCAGCCGATTCTACAGATCAACGGATCAAGGCGTTACATGGAAACCTGTTTCAAGATATGTATTCTTCCCTACAGAATTCACTGATCTATACAACCAGGCAGACGGCAACTATTCTTATGTTGTAGACAAGAATAACTTCTTGTGGATTATATGGAGCCGAAGCGGAGAAGTATGGAGAGGACGAATCAATAAGTTGGGATTCGATTCCAAGGAATAAAGTCAAAGAGAGTCATATAAAATAGATTGCGACATGCCATATAGAGAGCAAATAGACAAAAGCCGTATACCTGCCCATGTAGCCATTATAATGGATGGAAATGGAAGATGGGCTAAACAACGTGGACAGGCGCGCAGCTTCGGACATCAAGCCGGTGCAGAAACTGTACACATCATAGCAGAAGAAGCGGCTAGACTGGGAGTCAAATACTTGACACTATATACTTTCTCTACCGAAAACTGGAATCGTCCGGTAGATGAAGTCGCTGCTCTGATGAGTCTTCTGATGGACTCCATTGAAGAAGAAACTTTCATGAAAAACAACATCAGTTTTCGCATTATCGGTGATACGGCAAAGTTACCGGTAGAAGTTCTGGAACGATTGAACCAATGCATTGAACGCACCTCAATCAATACCGGTATGTGTCTGACACTTGCTTTAAGCTACTCTTCCAAATGGGAAATAACAGAAGCGGTAAGACAAATAGCGGCCAAGATTCAAAACGACAAACTAGCCATTGAGGACATCGATGACAATTTGATAAGTGCACATTTAAGTACAAACTATATGCCCGACCCGGATTTGCTTATACGTACCGGAGGAGAAATCCGCCTTAGCAACTATCTGCTTTGGCAATGTGCTTATTCCGAACTATATTTTTGTGAAACGTTCTGGCCGGACTTCCGCGAAGAAGAATTTTGCAAAGCCATTTATGATTATCAGAAAAGAGAACGCCGTTTCGGCAAAACCAGTGAACAAATATAAAGTTAGATAAAATGCTATATCGTATTTCACTTATACTATTAACGCTTACATGCCTATTTTGCTTTTCAACAGGCAGTTACGCCCAAGAAGCAAACGTAGAAGAAAACGACAATCCAGTCATACTTTATTCCGGAACGCCCAAGAAGTATGAAATCGGCGGAATCAAAGTAGAAGGCGTAAAGAACTATGAAGATTATGTATTGATCGGACTTTCAGGACTATCGGTAGGACAGACCATTGTTGTTCCGGGAGATGACATCACCACAGCTGTAAAACGTTATTGGCGACACGGACTGTTCTCGGATGTACAAATCCTAGCTGAAAAAATTGTTGGAGACAAGATCTATTTAAAAATCATCCTGGCCCAACGTCCACGTATTGCCGACATTCGTTACCACGGCGTAAAGAAAAGCGAGCGTGAAGATTTGGAAGCCAAACTAGGTTTGGTAAAAGGAAGCCAGATTACTCCCAACTTGATAGACCGTGCTAAAATATTAATCAAGAAACATTTCGATGAAAAAGGTTTTAAAAACGCCGAAGTGACCATCGTAGAGCGTGATTTGGCTGACAATAAGGACCAAGTGGATGTTGATGTGATGATTGACAAGAAAGAAAAGGTGAAAGTCCACAAGATCACCATTGACGGCAACACCGTGTTAAGTGACAAGAAGTTAAAACGCGTCATGAAGAAGACGAATGAGAAAAACAAACTTGTCAACCTTTTCCGTACCAAAAAATTCATTGAAGAGAAATACGAAGAAGACAAACAGCATATCATCGACAAATACAACGAATTAGGTTACCGAGACGCACAAATTGTTGTGGACAGTGTTTCTCCGTACGATGACCGTACCGTCGACGTGTACATGAAAATAGAAGAAGGTGACAAATACTATCTGCGCAACGTGACTTGGGTAGGTAACACCATTTATGCTTCGGACTGGCTGAACGAACAGCTCCGTATGAAAAAGGGAGATGTTTATAACCAGAAATTAATGACCGAGCGTCTGACCGGTGATGAAGATGCTATCGGTAACTACTACTATAATAAAGGATACGTTTTCTATAACCTTGACCCCGTAGAAGTAAACATAGACGGCGACTCCATTGATTTGGAAATGCGTATTCAGGAAGGTCCTCAGGCCTCTATCAGCAAAGTGCGTATCAACGGTAACGACCGTTTGTATGAAAACGTAGTACGCCGTGAGTTAAGAACCAAGCCGGGAGATCTGTTCAGCAAAGAAGCATTGGAACGTTCTTATCGTGAGATAGCCCAAATGGGACACTTCAACCCTGAAAATATCCAGCCGGATGTACAACCGGACCCGACCAACGGTACGGTAGACATCAACTGGAACCTGGAGTCCAAAGCAAACGACCAGGTAGAATTCTCGGCAGGTTGGGGACAAACCGGTGTTATCGGTAAATTAAGTTTGAAGTTCACGAACTTCTCTATGGCCAACTTGTTCCATAAGAGTGACAACTACCGCGGATTCCTGCCACAAGGTGATGGACAGACATTAACCATCAGCGGACAGACCAACGGTAGTTATTACCAGTCATATAGTGTATCGTTCTTTGACCCATGGTTTGGCGGAAAACGTCCGAATTCATTCTCTGTTTCGGCTTTCTACTCCATACAGACAGATATCAGCAGTAACTACTATAACTCAGCTTATATGAATAATTACTACAATTATTACAGCGGTTATGGAAATTATTATGGCGGATATAATAACAACTACGAGTCTTTTTATGACCCCGATAAATCTATCCAGATGTATGGAGCATCTATCGGTTGGGGTAAGCGTTTGAGATGGCCGGATGACTATTTTACCTTGTCAGCCGAACTTTCTTACCAGCGCTTTATTTTGAAAGACTGGAGCTACTTGTATATCAAGTTGAACAACGGAGAATACATGTCAACCGGTAATTGCAACAACCTGAGTTTGAATCTGACTTTGGCACGTAACTCTACGGATAACCCGATTTTCCCGCGTCGCGGTTCTGAATTCTCGGCTTCCGTACAGCTGACTCCTCCGTACTCATTGTTCAGTAACAAGGACTACTCGGTATACGGTAAAGATGATTATGATGAAGCGGCAAGTATGTTCAACTGGATTGAATACCACAAATGGAAATTCAAATCAAAGACCTATACCGCTCTTACAGGAGGTCAGAAATGTCCGGTTATCATGACACGTGCAGAGTTCGGTTTGCTGGGTCACTATAACAAGTACAAGAAATCACCTTTTGAAACATTCTATATGGGTGGTGACGGTATGACAGGCTATAGCACCAGCTACGCTTCCGAAACCATTGCACTGCGTGGTTACGAAAACGGTTCATTGACTCCTTATGGTAGTGAAGGCTATGCTTACGTACGTTTAGGTGCAGAATTAAGATACCCGTTGATGCTGGAAAATTCGACCAGTATTTATGCACTAGGCTTCATTGAAGGAGGTAACGCATGGACAGATGTAAGCAAATTCAATCCGTTCCAGTTGAAACGCTCGGCAGGTGTCGGTGTCCGTATCTTCCTGCCGATGATTGGTATGATGGGT
>ENA-OPEM01000379-OPEM01000379.1-human-gut-metagenome-genome-assembly--contig:-NODE-379-length-11918-cov-4.444744_pt1 | contig 11918 bp, 9 predicted proteins | sample MGYA00241634_ERZ501531 | MGnify/ENA primary metagenome ERZ501531 (study PRJEB25962, sample SAMEA2042385) | human gut metagenome | biome: human gut; feature: human-associated habitat; material: faeces... | reverse complement strand
CACGCACCACCTCCATTTTAGGAGCAGTAAGTCCGATCACGCTTTTTTGTCCGGCAGGACGTTCGGGGCTTTTTACAACAATAGTTCCCTCGTTCCACTCCCATTGCGTACCTTTATCGGTCGTATGAACAGTAGGAGCCTGAGGTGAACATGCACTCAGCACAACACATGCGCCGGCTACGAGTAATAGTTTGATTTTTTTCATGATAATTGTTTTATAAATAAATAATAAATGAATCGGTTTATGCACGAACACATAATAAATACGCCTATAAAGGACCTTCCCCCCCTAGTGGAAGTGATTTTTTTAGAATCCATGTATTTCCATTCATTGTCATTCAGAAGGATAAACAAAGGCTTGCTGTCCATTGGACATGGAAAAACAAGCCTTTTTCATTGTTTATTCAAAAAAGTTGAAGAAAACAGAAAACATTAGTATCCAGGGTTTTGGTCATCTTTCAACAGCGGATTCACGTCCATGGCAGAAGTCGGAATAGGCATCAGGAGCAAACGATCTCCCCATACTTTATCTATTACAACATATTTTTGCCATTCTTTTTTCACCGGATCAAATCCTCCACAAGGTGCTGTACTTTCGCCATTCATCGCCTCACGACAATATTCCAATCCGTAACGACGTATATCATCGTAACGATGACCTTCGGCTGCCAGCTCAATACGACGCTCATTGCGTACCAACTCAAGAGCCGCATCTTTTGACAGACTGTTCGGAACATTGGGCATACCGCAACGGTCGCGCAAATCATTCAAAGCATGCTGAACTTTTTCATCCCAACCATTATTTTGTACACGAGCTTCAGCATAAGTCAACAAAACCTCAGCATAGCGAATGATCGGATAATCCTCCACACTCTGCCAACCTTGATAAGGAGTAAGAGAAACCAACTTACGGTAATTATATCCGGTCCAAGATTCATTTCCATCTGATCCGGCTTTCAAAGGATCCCACATATAATAGAAATCACCGGAGAAGTCCGTTTCCTGCCATCCTTTCAATGGAAATAAAATAGAAGCATACAAACGGCTGTCACGATTACGGAACTCCTGCATATAAGGGATTGACTTGATGTCCAATGTAGGCACCTTTTCACGGAACACTGCCGGAGCAACCGATTTATAAGTTTCTCCCACCGGCTCTGCAAAATACTTCATCCACATATCGGCAAAACGTGCACGTCTGGTTTCTTCGGAAGGAATTTCAGGAAGAGTTTTTCCATCAATGCTCCAATAGGCATCCACCAGATCCTGCATGGGCTCAAAAGAAGAGTATCCAGATCCCATCTGACTGGGACGAATATATGTATAACGAGTCCAATCACAGTTATTATCATCTGCCATGTATTCACGTGTCAGGATATATTCAGGATTACCCGGATTGGCATTCTCTTTGTGCCACAAGGTTTCATAACTGAACAATCCTTTTACAAACTTGTCTTTGTCAATACCCACTTCAGCAAAATCAATATATTTCTCCATTTCATCAGCTTCCTGCTGTTGTGCCGCATTCAAAGAAGTTACACGGAACAAGGAATGATGTCCTTCCGATATCACTTTGCCGGCAGAAGCCTCAGCCTCTATATAGTTACCGAAATAAAGGGCAGCGCGGGCACGCAAAGCCAAAGCAGCGGCACGGGTAATACGGCTTGACTCATACAAATAACTGCCATCATATTCATCAGGAAGTATTTCGGCTATTTCATTCAGCTCGCTCAAAATAAAAGCCTGTACTTTTTCTGCCGGATCGCGTTTTGCATAAGGTGCATTATATTCGGGCACATCAGTAAAAAGATAGGCCTTGCCAAACTTCGTAGTCAGTTGTAAATACTGCCAGGCACGGAAGAAACGGGCTTCTGCCTTCATACGTTCCTTCAGTCCTTCACTGATATCACATTTATCTACATTGATGATAAAATTATTGGCTATGCGGACTGTACTATAACCATAACCAAAATCATTCCCTGCCGTGATACCATTGGTTTGTACCAACTCATAGGGACCTTCCCACGGTTTATGGCTATGCGCGTTATCGGTATACATTTCATCCCAGATATCCATGCCCGGGAGTTCTGCATACAACGCGTTCAATCCATTCCAAGCATCTTTCTCGTTTTTCCAGAAAGTCTCGGTAGATATATCAGAAGGTGGAACAACGTCCAAATCACATGAAACCATAGATGCACACAGCAGTGCAGAAAATGTGATATATTTAATGTTGAATTTCATAATTTTATTTTTTTGAATTAGAATGATACGTTAACACCAAAGGCTACAGATTTAGCACCAAAAGCACTGATACCACGTCCGGTAGAGGATTCGGGATCAAAGTCCTTCATGTCTTTGTCGGCACGGAAGGTAAACAAGTTCTCGCCGGTAAGGAAGAATTTAAGGGAAGACAATCCCCAACGAGTTACCGCATCCTTCGGAACCATATATCCCAAGCTGATGGTCTTAATACGGAAGTAATCGGCATCAAATAACTGGTAATCAGAGAAATGCTTATTATATTCATCATAGTAATTACCTCCATACAAACGGGGACATGCTGCATTTGGATTCGGATTATCTTCATTCCAACGACTTAAATGATACTTTCTCGGATTAGAATTCAACATAAAGGCAAACACCTGTTCTGACTCAAAAGCCACACTGGTACCGGAAACGCCTTGGCCAAATGCCGACAATTCAAAATTCTTCCATTGCAAATTGATATTTATACCATAAGTAAAATCGGGTACATCTTTGCCAATAATAGTGCGGTCATCATCGGTAATGTCATCTCCCCATTCCACATTTTCACGCTGGGGTACATACTTAATGTCACCGGCATTAGGCTTGCGTCCGTATTTATAATAATGTCCCGCATCAATCTCTTCCTGGGTATACAGTCCATCCGTTTCCAGGCCATAATAAGAACCGATGGCTTCTCCTTCTTTCAGAATATATCTGACTACATCTCCACCATTCTGTATCATATTGTCTGATCCGGCCAAGGTTACGATTTCATTGTTATTAGTAGCAATGTTACCACTTACAGAATAAGACAGGTCACCAATCTTATTGCGGTAGGTTGCTGCCAATTCAAAACCTGTATTACGGACTTTGGCCAAATTCATAACCGGTTTTGTCCAAATACCCGTTTCTGCCGGAACGTTATAGCCCAACAAGATATCTTTAGTATTTTTGATATAATAATCGGCAGTCACACTTAGTTTATTATCGAACAAATCTACATCCAAACCGAAGTCCGCCAAAGCTACAGTCTCCCAACCCAAAGTCTTGTTAGTAATCTGCGCTTCAAGCACCCCCTTCACCGGCTCATCATTAAAATTATAATTTGCATTGCTGCTCAGCAATTCAAAATAGTCATAATATCCTACATTGTTGATATTACCCAACGTACCATACGAAGCTCTCAGTTTCAAGTTATTCAGCCAAGCTATCGGTTTCATGAACGATTCTTCGCTGATACGCCATCCGGCGGAGAAAGAAGGGAACCATCCCCAACGGTTGTCCTTATGGAAACGCGAGGAAGCATCAGCACGAAGATTGGCTTCAAACAAGTAACGGTCTTTATATGAATAGTTTATACGACCAAAGTAAGAAAGCATTTTGCTCTCCACAATACCACGTCCATCAGGTAAATCTTTTGAAATATTATTACCTTGTTCTATATCTTCCAGACCATCGCTTACAAAATCTGTTCGTTTACTATATAACCGTTCAGACTTATAATGCTCGTAGGATGTACCAACCAGAAAATTCACCGCATGTTGTCCCAGTTTCAAATCATACTTGGCAGTAAGAGTAGTCATCATATTGCTGTTGCTGATCCAATACATACTCATTGAGTTCGGACTACTGTTGCCCGTACCGGGAATTTCCTTTCCTGTTTCAAAATGTACTACTTCAGGATACTCAGCCGAATAACTCTTGCTTTTATATTCATAACGCTTATAATCCAATTGTCCCGAAATGACCAAGTTCTCAATAGGTTTCAAATCAAAACCCAAATCATACATGGTATTTTCCGTAGTACTTTTGCTCCAGTTGTCAAAACTAAGCGTACGGAGTGGATTACTATTCATAAAGGTTTGTGTTGCATCCTTACCTCCGGCTATACTACCCCATTCGCCATTAGACTGCTGAGCCACCATAATAGAAGGAACCAAAACAAAATTGGCAATCCATGGAGTGCCGTTTTTTGTATCGGAACTATTACGAATATACTTCACTCCGGTTTTCAAAGTCAGCCATTTGGTGACATCACTTTGAAGGTTAAGATTCAGATTATAACGATCGTCAGTAACCCCCGGCATGAAATTATCATTAAATACATAGCCCACACTGCTAAAGAAACGTACTTTCTCACTGCCTCCGCTAAAGTTCAAAGAATGTTGGGTAGTCAGCACATGTTTGTCCAATACCAGATCAGCCCAATTCGTATTTGGATAGTAATCGGGATTGCTGCCATCTCTAAACCATCCGATTTCTTCATTCGTATAAGCCTGATTTTTTCCTCCTGAAGGATTGGCGTTATATTTAGCTTCATTTAATAAGGTCGCATAATCCCATGAATCAAGGACATCCGGTAAATAAGTCGGAGTTTTGACTCCGACATATCCACTATAAGCCACATTCATTTTCTCTGCCTTTCCTCCTTTAGTCGTAACCAATACAACTCCATAGGCTGCACGAGAACCGTAAATGGCCGAGGAAGCAGCATCTTTCAAGAATGAAATTGACTCAATCGTGTTCGGATCAAGATTGGAAAATACCGTAGCATCTGCAATAGCACCATCGATCACATATAATGGAGCAGAAGTTCCCAAATTACCACGACCACGGAAATTAATAGAAGGTGTTGAACCCGGACGAGAAATAATAGTTACACCGGGAACGGTTCCTTGTATGGCAGACAAAACATTAGTCTGCACACGGTCTTTGATATCATCTGTACTGACAGAAGCAACAGCACCGGTCAAGTTTACTTTCTTTTGAGTACCGTAACCAATCACTACCACTTCATCCAGTGTTTTCGTGTCTTCTTTCAACGTTACATTATAAGAAGTAACTCCAGATTGCACTTTTACCACTTGAGGAAGATAGCCGATATAGCTAATCTGCAATTCATTACCCGAGACTGTCAATGTAAAGTTACCATCGAAATCGGTAATCGTACCATTGGTCGGAGCCCCTTTCTCTACTACAGAAGCACCGATGATAGGCTCTCCCAAAGCATCTTTCACACAACCGGTCACTTTCTTTGCCTGCTGCTGTTGTTGTTTTTCTACAGCAGCCACGGCATTCGCCTTTGACACAATGATCTGATTATTTACTATCTTATAAGTATAACCAGAATTTTTAAACATCTGGGCCAAGACTTGTTCAATAGTAGCATTCTGAGCCTTTACTGAAACCTTTTTGTCCAGTTTGATCTGATTGTCATTATAGAAAAAAGTATAGTCACTTTGTCCTTCCACTTCCTGCATAATCGTATGCATGGAAACATTTGACTTATTCAATGAGATGGTACCAGATTGGGCATTAACAGGTATTGCACAAACAGCACACGCCACTAAGGCACAAAAAAGTTGCCTTTTTACTTTTTGCGGATAAAATAACCGCTGGTTCGTTTTTTTCATAAATACATAATTCTTTATTAGACTAAAATCAACATGATTTTCAAAATACAGTGATAGAGACTATGGATAGTCAAGCCTGTCTACAGTAGTTTTCACAATTGTTTTTCATACTATCATTTTTATAATTACTATTTCATTTCTTCTATGATATAATGATCATTACTTATTAATCTATAATTTAATGGCGCACTGTGTGAAATATAATTCAAAATCAAATCCAATGATTCGCTGTGCATCGTAAAAGTAAAGCGATAATGTCTGGCAATATGGGGGACACATTCAATCTTTTGTCCATACCATTTTTCCAACCGTTCCAAAATCATCTCTAATGTCTCATTTTTAAAGCTCATTCTTTTTCCTTGCCGCCAAGATGAATAAGCATCCGCGTCAATAGTAGTGAGACTAATGCCATCAGTCTTGCTATATGTCAACTTTTCGTTCGGTTTCAAAACATAACTTCCGCCTTTCTGTTGATTACTTTCAAGTACTTCCACTTTTACTTTTCCAGTCAACAATACAGTTTCGCCCTCCTCATCACCATCATAACTAAACACTTCAAAAGAAGTACCCAACACAGTCACGTCCATTTTCTGGGTTTTTACAACAAAAGGGTGTGTTTTATCAGGCGTCACTTCAAAAAAGGCTTGTCCCGAAAGCTGTACTTCCCTTTTCTCCCCAGAAAACTCTTTTGGATAAGTAAGCCGGCTGCCTGCATTCAACATAACCTTTGTACCATCAGCCAATCTCACGGAATCCATTGATTGGTATCCGGTATTCACTACATATATAATTTCTTCACCACTATTTTTCATCAACAACAAAGCTGAAAGCACCATACATACTGCAATCATCGCAGCCATTCCATATTTATAAAAGGATTTCTTTATAAAAGGAAACCTCCGCCCTCTTACTTTCTTCATAATACCATTCAGTATCTTTTCTTCCCTCACCAAATCCACTGCCTCTTCGGACATTTCTTCCCATTGTCTATGAAAAGTATCATTTACATATTCATAGTTATTCAATGCCGCACGCTCCTCCGGGCTTAAAGAGCATTTGCTTTCAAACAGCTTTCTTATAATATCTTCGTTCTTTGTTTTCATCCTTTATTTGATACCCTACGGAAATTCATCCATAAATTTCCCCTGTACTTACTATAAATACACGCCAAAAAAGACATACCCCCAATGCAAGGATACATTTTTGCTAAAAAAAAATAAACTATGATTATTTAAAAGATAAAAATCAGATAAAGCATAATGTTCTTCTTTAAGAACTTGATTGCTTCATTAATATGTCGTTCTACTGTTTTCTCACTGATATTCAACCGAGTAGCAATTTCTTTGTAGGTCAGATGTTCATCACGACTCATCTTAAAAACTTCTTGTTGACGAGGTGGCAACTCACCCACCATCCTTTTAATAAATTCTTTTAAATCAGCTGCACTTAGCTCATCTTCCATATCATAATAATCCATTGCAGCACTCAACACCGTAAGTTTATAGGCATTCTCATTGAAACTTTTACGAAACTGATTAAAAATAAGATTGCGTGTAATAATAAAAAGATATCCCTTAAAATTATCATCCGCACGTAAAAAATCACGTGTCTCCCACACTTTCACAAACACTTCCTGCACCACTTCCTCAACTTCTGTTATGGAAGACAAATACAGACGAGAGAAATTATAAACTTTAGACCAATACAATCTATACAAAGTTGTAAATGCCTTTTCATCTCCATTTTTTAATAATATAATCAGTTCTTTTTCCGACATCGCATACAAAATCTGCACAAATATATTATTAATAGTTAAGAAAAGAAGCAATATTATTTTATTTTTTAAACAAAGAAAAAAAACATCATAGAAAGTCAGATTTCTACATTATGAAAAGCCACCCAATAAATCAGCGGAGAAAATCTGTAATCAATATAGCCAAAGAAAAGATGCAATCAAAAAAAAGAATCTGTAAATGCTTACTTCCCAACAGCATCTACAGATTCTTATTCATTTTATTCTTGCAGAACGAACACGTTCTTTATTTCTCCAATGCTTTCATTAATTCTTTTTTTACGGTATCCACCCCCGGAAAACCGGTGTGTTTTTGAATAACAGCCCCCTCCTTATCAACAATAATATAAGTCGGAACGCCCTGTATGCTGAACTGCTTGCTCAAGTATTTCCATTGAGCCGCCGTTACCCGGTAATGCTCTCCATGAATATCCGGAATCATGTTATCCCACGTTTCCTTGGGCGAGTTCTCTCCGGCAATAAAAACATATACAATATCTTTACCTTCAAGATCTTTCTTCATCGGTTTCATCTGTTTCATAGCCATTTTGCAAGGACCGCACCAAGTTGCCCAGAAATCAACCAAAATCACCTTACCCTTAAATTTAGAAATGATGGAATAAAATAAATCTTCATCTTTTACTTCTCCGGATTCATTAACGGTATAACCTTTCTTTTTCTTATTAGCATCAATCGTTTCCAAAAGACGGTTGTTCATCTTTGTCAGTCTGCCGAGATAATAAGGGTCACTCATCTTCCGTATCTCCTCAAAATCATGTACAGTCAATGGAGTGAAGTCACTGATTTTCTGAGCATATTTCATCATTTTCTGCAAGTCGAAAAAAAGTCCTTGGTCTGTGCCCAAATATCCGGCTATAATCTTTTTCAAAATATAGTCTTGCTGCATAGAACTGAATTCTTTAAACAATTCATCGTATTTTATTCGCAATTCGCCCATTTTTTCCTGATAGACAGATGTTTTTCCGGTATCTGTATCAGCCTTGAACTCACGTATTATCTTAGCATCTTCAGCAGAAACTTTATCGGAAGAGAGAATAAACGCAAATATATCACTCAACTCATCATCCATCTTCACCCTCAGATAGCCCATTCCCCTTACCAAATCAGCATAACCATTGGCATAAAGCATGACAGGCGAGTTCAGTATATTCAACTGCCGGATATAGTCATAGAAATCATCACTCAATTCCGGTTGTTTAAACTTTTGATAAGCTTCACGAGCCGGTAATCCACTGCACTGCACATAAGCATAGGCTAAATTAGAACTTACACGGGTCAATGTCAAAGTACAAAGCAAATCATTCTGAGCCAATAAAAGCTCCCGGTATGCCTGACTTCTTTTCTTATCGGAACAGATAGCGGATTTGGTTTCTTCATATTTTTTCAACCAATAAGCTTTATACTGACCGGCAGTCATATTATATAAATCATTCATATTCCAATGAACCATTCCCCATACATCCATCAAATGTTCATCATCGGTTATCATTTCATCATTCAAAGCCGCCATGGTACCTGAAAAATAGACTTTCTTTCCACCAGCACGCTTGCCTTTCAACAATTTGCTTTCAGAACGACTCAACTCACGCAAGTTGACAGCCATATCCAATTCACCACCGGGAACCAAAAAGACGTCAAAATAAATATCACGTCCCACAGAAAAACTGACCGTAGTCGGAGCACAAAGTTCAATCTCTGTCCGAAATGTTCCGTCTTCATTCACCTTTATTTCAGTATCCTCAAATTTTGCCGTCAACAAATCACAAGTCCTACAAGAAAACGGAAGTGCATAGTGCTTCTCATAGTCTAACAAACGACCGGTTATCACTGATTTGCCATCTTTCAATTCAGCCTTAGGCAACGGTTCAGCGTAATTCAATTTCTGTTTCTTCACATCATCCGATAAATCCAATTCCGGTAATTTACCATCCAAATGGATTCCCCATACCTTGAAACAGTCCTCACAATCGCTCTCAATGAAATCAATCACTTTCACTGTAGGGGGCAATAACGGAAAAATAAGACTAAAAGAAGCCTCACCGCTATCGGGCATCCAAAATTTTTCGCCCAAGGTAATTCCATTACCGGAACGAATCGGATACTTCTCTCCATTATCAGCCAACAAATAACTTTCATTACTTATCTGAATCCAATTATGAGGACGGAAAAAGGCTTTTACATCCAATACGGTTGCCGTATCCGAAACCACCACTCTGTCTATCTCGATAGTAGAAGAGCTACGAGCGATGAAAGGCGGCTGTTTAACCACCCTGTCTTTTGCCTGCAAAAGGCAGCAACTCACCATAGCAAGCAGTAAAATACCAAAGTTTTTCATTGTATCTTTTTTTTTAACATACTTACTTATTTCCCAAGTTCCTATCCAAAAGATTCTTTACTTCTTCGTATGCCTTTGTATATCCACGGGCCAAAGTAATACCATCCGGAGAGATTAACATAAGAATGGGAACTCCTGAAAAATAAAGGTCTTTCACTATAAAGCCGTTGCCCTCATCCTCTGTGTAAACTGTAGTCCACGGATGGCTTAGCAATCCCTGTACCCGTTCATCTTTCTTAAACTCTTCAGAACTTCCCTGCAACGATTTCAACAAATCATCACGGGTAAATCCCAATACCTCCAAACCTTTTTCATGATATTTTTGATAGAGATCCGTTATTTTAGGATTTACCCAAAAAGTACCAGGACATAATCCCCAATGATAAATCAACACATATTTGCCTTTATAATCAGACAAAAACACCTTCCGGCCGTCTTTATCTGTCACTGTAAACTCCGCTGGCGCAAAGCCTACTTCAATATTCTTCAATACAAGCAATTGCTTGTCAAGTATTTGTCCAAAATATGAATTTTGAATCTCTGGAGTAAATTGTGCCAAACGCTCTTTCACATCCTTATAAGTAGCATCAAAAACAAAAGCGGATGCATACATAAAAGCGGCATATTCCATATCGTTCACTTTCAATGCCAGACTATCACGAACAGTCTTCAGCATTAGCGGACGATGATATTCATTATACATTTGCCCGTATTTTGCCACACTATCATTTTGCTTTGTATCCTGATATTTCAGTATCTGACTGAAGATATCAATCATTTCAGTATTGGAAGACGCAGTCAGGCTATCATACCTAGCCACCAACGAATTGTCATAAAAGCCACCCGAATGACGAACCGCACCCAAGTAATCCAAAGACCCTTCCAGTTTTATATCTATCACCTACGCGAGCTATAATCTCAGCTCCGCGAATACAACTCCGTAACGGTTCACCCACTTTAGGCTGATGCGTCAATAAATAAAAAGTAGTATGTTCCATAGGAATAAAAGCCGAGAAAATCCCCTCCTTTTCCACCAATATGGTATCTGTCCCGTCTTCTTTCCAATCGGGTAATAAAAAAGTTTTAAGAAAAAGAGTATCTCCAACCTGAAGCCCTTCCAAATGACCGGATAGTTTAAAGCCATCGGTCTGCATAGTTTGCCGGCATGACACTAGAGCCACTGCAAAGAGTGCCAAAGCTAAAATTTTCTTCATATATTCTTACTTTTATATAAATGACTTCCGTTATTTTGCATGACGAAGTGCCAACGTATCTTTTTTCTCTACAGGAAATGACTTTGTCGGAATATCACCTCTAAAGAAACCTTCCTCCTTTATTTTTTTGATACGTTTCCATGCCTGCTGGTAAAGTGTTATGCGGTCTTCCACCGGGTTCCCGTCTTCGTCCAAGGCATAACGCTGATCTTCGGAAACTGTAGCCATGTATTTCCTATAATAGCGAATGGCATTCTTCTCATCTTCTTTCCAATCATAGAGACAGGCTATTTTATAAAGAATGGAGTTTTTCTTTGTATAAATATATAACTTCTCCAAGGCTTCCACCTCTTTCTTTGTATCCCCCGCATAATCGTAACATTCTACCAACCCGTCATAAAGACGTACCATCATACTATCAGAAGGAACTGCTATGCGGAAGGCTTCTTCCATATATTCCACACCCTCCTTTTTCCAGGAAGTGCGTGCCGAAGCTTTTGCCAGATAATAGAGCACATTCACATCCATCGGATTTTTTTGATAAGCTTCTTTCAGATTATCGTATGCACCGTAAAACCAGTTATCCCCATAATGGGATACACCTAAATAGTAAAGAGTGAGAAAACTACGATCACCCAGTTCTTTTAATGACTCATAGCGTTTTAATGGCTACGATGTTTTCTCCGCCGTTCCGTACTCTTTCAGCATACAATAAGCCTTCGCATTCTGGCGGTTCACATCTATATTGGTGGTATCGGACAAACGATAAACTTCCGTCACATCAACAGCATCTTTAAACTGCTGATTGTTATTAAAAATACCGGCAATGCGTGCCACTGTCTGGGCATCCAACGAATCACGCCGATAGGCTATGTTATAACTGAGGAAGGCAC
>ENA-OPEM01000365-OPEM01000365.1-human-gut-metagenome-genome-assembly--contig:-NODE-365-length-12134-cov-1.188757_pt1 | contig 12134 bp, 9 predicted proteins | sample MGYA00241634_ERZ501531 | MGnify/ENA primary metagenome ERZ501531 (study PRJEB25962, sample SAMEA2042385) | human gut metagenome | biome: human gut; feature: human-associated habitat; material: faeces... | reverse complement strand
CGTCCTGTCATGTATTCCTGCCTTAAACCACGGAAGCTGGTTAATCGACATACGGGCATTATTATATATATTTGGAAGCTCTCCATACATTACCTCTCCACAGTCCTTAACATGCTCCTTAATGAATGTCAAATCCTCTTTCATAAGAACCTCTGCCTTCATAAGAAAAGTATCCCAGTTATGTCCATACAGCTTCACAGGCACATGATTTCTTATAAGCTGAACCACAATCTCCTGTCTTATTGCCGCCTGAATATATACATCAGCCATAAAATTCTGCTGCAGCTTCTCTGCTATCTGTGTTCCACTGATACCCGGATACATCTGCCTTATGGCTTCCTCCTGCGTAAGCTCCGGATTATCAAACAGTATTTGTGTAAATGCATTAAAAAAAGCCACATTATCACTATCCTGCTTCATTGCTTTAAGATACACCATATCAGGGTCAGTATAGGACGCTGTGAATATCAGGTCATTATCACGCATATCATATGGCTTCAGACCGCTCTCTGCCTGCTTTGCAGCAAGCGGAAGAACAATACAGCTGTTAATATGAGGATAAGTTTCATCAATAAACTTTTTATGCATCTCATCAAGACATATTACATTCATGTTCTTTAAAGGCACTTTGAGACTGTCATGATGATAGAACGGATGGTCAAGAATATAATGCCAGACCGCTTTTCCAAGCCTGTCAAAGCAATATCTTCCCGAATCATCACATACTGCGTCCAGCTTTGTATTAATATCAAACACATAATCAAAAGGCTGGGAGTCATACTCATCAGCCAGCACACACAGCTTATCCTTCTGTGTGGCTTTATCTAATCTGATATGCATGACTTCCCAGCCCATAGCTTTTAATTCTTCACTTATACAGTCAATAAAGTAAGTTGTTGAGTCATAGCATATAGAACCATTACTTAAGAAAAGTATTCTATCTGACACAACCAATCAGCTCCTTAATATCTGCTACATTATTCTTTTCCATATATTCCCTGATTCCATCAATAACCTTAATAGTTGTATATGGATCATTAAAATTCGCTGTTCCAACAGCAACTGCACTTGCACCAACCATAATCATTTCAAGTGCATCCTCTGCTGTTCTGATTCCTCCCATTCCGATTATAGGAAGGTTAATTGCATTGGCAACCTGATAAACCATTCTTACTGCGATTGGATGAATAGCAGGTCCTGACACACCCGCAGTCTTGTTAGCTACTGCAAATGTTCTTCTGTTCACATCAATCTTCATACCTGTAAGAGTATTGATAAGTGAAACCGCATCAGCACCACCTGCCTCTACAGCCTTTGCCATCTCTGTGATATCAGTAACATTAGGACTTAACTTCATAATAACCGGCTGCTTTGCTACCTTTTTAACCGCCTTAGTAATAGCCTCTGCAGAAGATGGAACCTGTCCGAAAGCAATTCCTCCCTCTTTGACATTAGGGCATGAGATATTGATTTCAAGAAGGTCAACTGGCTGTTCACCAAGCTTTTCAACAGCGTCTACATAATCTGCCTCAGATTTTCCACATACATTAACAATAATCTTAGTATCATACTGCTTAAGGAATGGAATGTCTCTTTTTACAAATGTATCAAGTCCCGGATTCTGTAATCCGATAGCATTCATCATTCCACCGTAAGTCTCGGCAATTCTTGGTGTAGGATTGCCCGGCCATGGAATATTGGCAACACCCTTTGTTGTCACTGCACCGAGTCTGTTAAGGTCAACATACTCTCCATACTCCATGCCTGAGCCGAATGTTCCGGAAGCAACTGTCACAGGATTCTTTAATTCAACTCCTGCAATATTGACTGACATATTAATATCGCTCATTACAGTTCTACCTCCTTAACATTAAATACCGGACCTTCCTTGCACACTCTCTTATTCTTAACCTGAGAATGGTCGTCAATCTCAGTTGATTTACATACACATGCAAGACATGCACCAATTCCGCATGCCATCTTCTCTTCTAATGAAACATAACACGGAATATCATTCTCAAGTGCATATGCCTTAATTGCACGAAGCATAGGAGTTGGTCCACATGCAAATATAACATCTGCCTCAACCTTTTCCTGTTTTACAGCATCTAATACATTACCCTTTGCTCCAACGCTTCCATCTTCAGTTGCAATATACACATCTGTATCAGCAACTGCTTCAAAATCTTCCTTAAGGAAAGTCTGGCTGTTTCTGTAACCGACTACAACATTCTTGTGGCAGTCTAATCTTCTTGCAAGCTCAAGCATAGGAGGAACACCTATTCCGCCACCGAAAAGAATAGCCTTATCAAAACTTCTGCCTTCTGCCTTAATCTCTGAAGCAATCTTTTCCAAGTCATAACCATTGCCAAGAGGTCCCTGAATATCAAGATATTCTCCTGCCTTCATCTTAGAGAATTCCTCTGTTCCCTTTCCGGCAACCCTGAATACAATTCTCAAATTATTATCCGCAACCTTACATATACTGATAGGTCTTGGTAACATTCTTGAACCATCATTAGAATATACTGATATAAACTGTCCAGCCTTAGCGGCCTTAGCAATATCCTTTGTTTCAAACCATATTTCATAGACTCCGTCAGCAAGACAGCCTGCTTCAAGAATCTTCGCATTTTCTCTGTACGCCATAATAATCTCCATTATTAAACTGTGTGTAAATATATATAATTACTTGCCAAGTGCTCCGTTGATATCAGCAATCATATCAAGAGCAGCCTGTCTTGAAGCTTCTCCGAAATTCTTCTCACCAAACTTCGCATACTGTTCCTTAGTATATGCTGCTATAATTCCTCTTGAGCTGTTTACGATGGCTCCAAGTCCGTCAGGATTGAAGAAATCAACAAGATCCTTGCCCTGTCCACCCTGTGCGCCATATCCCGGAACAAGGATATATGCCTTAGGCATAACCTTTCTTAACACTCTTCCCATCTCTGGATAAGTAGCTCCGACAACAGCACCGACATTGCTGTAATCTCCATCCATGCTTGAAGCTCCCCATTCATTAACCTTCTCACCAACTAACTCGTATAATGGTCTTCCGTTAATAAGCTGATCCTGGAATTCTCCGCTTGAAGGATTAGATGTCTTAACAAGTATAAATATACCTCTGTCCTGCTCATTACAAACCTTGATAAATGGATTGATTCCATCAGAGCCAAGATATGGATTAACAGTCGCAAAATCTTCATCAAAAGGTGTAATTGCCTTAGAGCCAACATTTACCTTTCCGAGATGTGCTACCGCATAAGCCTCAGAAGTTGAACCAATATCACCTCTCTTAACATCACCGATAACAATCATGCCTTTCTCGTGGCAGTAATCAACTGTTTTCTTGAATGCCTTAAGTCCTTCAATACCAAACTGCTCATACATTGCAATCTGTGGTTTAACTGCTGGAACAATGTCATATATATTATCTATAATGCCTTTGTTATACTGCCATATAGCCTCTGCTGCTCCCTCAAGTGTCTCACCATACTGCTCAAATGCAGCATCTGCAAGATGCTTTGGAATATACTTCATCATCGGATCAAGTCCTACAACTATTGGTGCATTAGTCTCTACAATCTTATCAACAAGCTTCTTAATCATTAATCTACTTTAGCCTCCTTAATTCATACGCAAAATCACTTTATTCTACAACTTTGGAACTTCTCTTTCAATAAGAATTTCTGTTCCATTATGGTCTGAATACACAACTCTTCCGTTAACAAGCGTATATAAAACCTTTCCAAACACATGCTTTCCTTCAAATGGAGTATTCTTTCCCTTTGAAGCAAATCTGCCGCTGTCAATATCATACTCTTCTGTAGGATTAACAACTGTTATATCAGCAACTTTTCCCGGTGCAAGAACTCCTCTGTCAATTCCAAGTATCTTAGCCGGATTATAACTCATTTTCTCAACCATCTGTAACGGAGTAAGTACTCCTGTCCTTACAAGCTCAGTAATAGTAACCGGAACTGCTGTTTCAAGACCTACTACACCAAACGGTGCTTCATCAAAAGGTCTTTCCTTCTCAGTAGGATGATGTGGAGCATGGTCTGTTGCAATCACATCAATAACCCCTGATGCAAGAGCTTCTTTAAGAGCCTTTACATCATCTGCCTTTCTTAAAGGAGGGTTAATCTTAAAGTTAGCATCATCCCCATTCACCGCATCCTCTGTCAGTGTGAAATGATGTGGGGCAACCTCTGCTGTCACTGGAATCCCCTGCTCCTTGGCAATCTTTATAATAAATGCTGATTCCTTATTAGACACATGACTTATATGCAGCTTTGCACCTGTATTCTTTGCAAGAAGAATATCTCTTGCAACAATAACATCCTCAACGGCATCCATTATTCCGAAAAGACCAAGTTCCTTGGCTCTCTCTCCGGCATTCATAACACCTCTTGCAGCCAAGTTAGTATCTTCACAATGTGCAAATACCGGAATATCAACCTCTGCTGCCTGCCTCATAGCCTGCCTTGCAGTTCTTGCATTCATAATAGTTCCGCCATTGTCACTGACTGCAACAGCACCTGCATCCTTAAGAGCCTCAAAATCAGTAAGATATTCTCCCTCCTGACCCGCAGTCATGGCTGCTATTGTATACAGATTAATGTCAGTAACCTCTTCTGCCTTATCTGTTACATATTGCAGCATATCAACATTATCAATTACAGGTTTCGTATTAGGCATCATGCAGACTGTTGTATATCCGCCTCTTGCTGCTGCTCTTGAGCCTGTTCTGATTGTTTCCTTATGCTCAAGTCCCGGTTCCCTGAAATGTGCATTAAGGTCAACCAGTCCGGGCATAACCATACAGCCTGATGCATCAATCACTTCATCAGCCTGTGACTCATCAATATTCTCTTCCATTGCTGCAATAAATCCGTCATTAATAAGCACATCAATAACTTTGTCTGTTTTACTTGCAGGGTCAAGTACTCTGCCTTCTTTAATCAGTATGTTCATTCGCCCAATCTCCCCTCTAAGTTTTTCTCTTCAAAAATATTAGCTGGTACATGCTTTCCAAAATAATATCCCTGTATATAATCCACACCAAGACTTTTAAGCAGTTCAAACTGCTCCTTATGTTCAACACCTTCGACAACAATCTTAGTACCGATAGTCTTGGAAAGGTCGACTATAAGCTTAATAAATGCCTGTGCATAATCATCTTCAACAATATCATCAATAAATGTCTTATCAACCTTAATGATATCAAGAGGAAGTTGCTTTATATAGTTAAGTGAAGAATAACCTGTACCAAAATCATCAAGTGCAATCCTAGGTCCTAACTTCTTAAGTCCTGTAATAATATCCATAACTCTCTGCATATCATTAATTGCAAATGATTCTGTAATCTCAAGTACTATATTCTTAGGATTAACACCTGTTTTATCAAGAATTCTTTTAATATTTTCGACAACATCCTTCTGTAAAAGCTGCACTACTGACAGATTCACATTAATATAGAAATCTGGATGTCCATTATCATTCCATAGCTTACATCTTCTGCATGCTTCCTCAAGGACATAGTCACCAATTGAAGTAATAAGTCCAAGATATTCTGCCAGCGGTATGAACTCACCCGGCCCCATAAATCCCAGTGCTTTGCTGTCCCATCTTACAAGCGCCTCACAGGAAGTACACATCTGTGTATTAACATCAACAACGGGCTGATAGAATACTACGAATTCATCAATTCCTGTAGAAACTGCCTGTCTCATGTTATTCTCGATATCAAGCCTCTTGGCTGTTGAATTCTCAACCTCACTGCTGTAATAAGTATAGCCGTTCTTTCCTGACCTCTTTGCCTCATACATCGCAACATCTGCCATTCTTGTTATTTCATGAACATCAACACTGTTATCCGGGAACACTGCAACTCCCATACTCATTGTACAGAAATATTCAGTTTCCATAAGATACCACGGCTTATTAAACAAAGCAGTTATATTGCCAATAATATTATTTATGTCTCCAAATATTTCAGGTTCAACTATTATTACAAATTCATCTCCACCCATTCTGTAACAATGTCCACGCAAACCTGGAATTCCCGTAAGTCCTGCCGCAATCTGCTGAAGAAGTATATCCCCATACTGATGGCCAAGTCCATCATTAATATGCTTGAAATCATCAAGATCAATAAACAGTACCGCTCCTTTAAGTCCTGCCTTTTCCGTTCTTCTTATAACTTTTCTTAAATCGACTTCACATTTCATACGGTTATACAGACCTGTAAGAAAATCATTATGTGCCTGATATTCAATCTTCTGCTGATTCTTTTTCTTCTGGGTAATATCTACGGCGGTCACAACAATAACCTCACTTCCGTCAATCCACTCCAATTCAGAAAACCTCACCTCAAACCACAATCCTGACTCTGTATTATAGCGTTCCATGGATGCTCCGATGCTTCTATGTACATCTTCGCATGTAAACACATCCTCCAAACATTCCCTTATTGTATCCCGAACCTCCTGTACATTAGCTGCCATCTCATTCTCAAACAATATATTGCCAGAATACCTGCTGCACACAATAATTCCAGAGCCTATATTATCAAGAATCTTCTGTAAAACATCATAAGATGATATAAGTGAATTATTAATTACCTTGCTCTGTGCTATACCATGAAGTACCAGTGCCATATCGCTTATGTATTCCTTAATCTTATTATCTGATACTGCCTGTACATCATTACTAAGAACTATAAGATACATTGCTTTTACATTATTAATTAAAATCGGTACTGTTATGCTCAGTTTTACTCCAAGTCTGTCCAGAAGCCCTTTCTGTGCTGTATCCGCATTTCCTTCGTATGTAATCTTAATTGCATCTGAACATAATACAAACTCTGACCGTTTAACCGTGCCTGATTCATCTTTAAAACAATTTCCGGTTTCAGATATCACATGCATAGTGTCACTTTCCCTGTCTATCTGCATTACAACAGCATCACATACATCCATGCTGTCAGTAATACATTCAAGAACACTATCTGCTGCCTGAGTAAATGTAACATTATTTTCAAGCATACGTATAATTTCTGAAAGCCCTATATTTCTGTTATTATCACTACCCAAAATATTCCTCCAGCAATACACAAATCTAATAATATTATAGCCTATTACAATCTTTTTGGAAACTGATTTTTGCATGATTTTACAATCATTTCAATATACATTTTTAATTTAACAGATAATTAATTGTTTTATCTTTTTGAGGGTGTTATTATATCTCTATATCAATTTATTTATGAGGATTATTATGGATATTATTAAATTCAACACAACATTAAAAGCTTCTGGAAAGGATTATTTCAAGATTGTATTTTGGAACAGATTTATAAGAAACCCAATTGAACTTATTCTATCATGGCTTCCTGCCGTAATTTCGCTCGTACTTTTGTGCCTGCATTATTATTCCAGCTTTTTACTGATTCTTTATGCTGTATGCTGGTTTTACCCAATATATATTTTTGGATACCAGTTCAGGTCAAGTGTTAACTATCATTTAAAGCACAGGGATCCATCAGAAGAAGCCCCATGTACAATTACGCTTATGAATAATGCTATTATGGCAGATATTCCAGAGCATAATCTTGTATACACATATGAGTGGAATCAGTTCACTAATGTTTACAACAAATTCGGCTATTACATGTTATTTAATAAAGGACGTATGATTGTCATGTTAAGTCAGAAGGACATGCCTGATGATATTAAAGCTGCTGTTCCTGCGTATATCAAGTCACATGTTGACAGAAACATTTGCAAAATCAACTTCTAAAAACTATACACAAAAGGCGTTTCAAACAGTTAAAGTTGAAACGCCTTTTATCATACTCTTTTAAGTTATCTTGCAAGCCATCCGCCATCAACAGCCAGTGTAAATCCATTAACATAATCTGATGCAGCTGATGCAAGGAACACAACTGCTCCCTTCATATCATCAGGAGTTCCCCAGCGTCCTGCCGGAATTCTGTCTATAATAGCTTCGCTTCTGTCAGAATCACTCCTTAACTGTGCCGTATTATTAGTAGCCATATATCCTGGTGCAATAGCATTAACGTTAATGTTATGGCATGCCCACTCATTACACATAGCTTTTGTAAGTCCCATACCAGCACTCTTACTTGCTGTATATGAAGGAACTCTTATGCCTCCCTGATATGAAAGCATGGAATTGATATTAATAATCTTACCACCATGTCCCTGCTTAATATACTGCTTTGCAAATGCCTGACTTAAGAAGAATACCATCTTCTGATTAACCTGAATAACACTATCCCATTCATCTTCAGTGAAATCAATAGCATCATTCCTCTTAATAAGTCCTGCATTATTAACAAGAATGTCAACCTTTCCAAAAGCTGCAAGTGCACCATTCACAATAACCTCTATAGCTGACATATCTGAAAGGTCTGCTATAACCTCAGCAAATTCTCCTCCATCAGCTTCAATAAGCTTCTTAGTATCCTCGCAGGATCTTCTTGCAACACCTACAACCTTAGCACCTGCCTGTGCAAGTGCAACGGACATTCCCTGTCCAAGACCTGTATTGGCTCCTGTAACTACTGCAACCTTTCCATCAAGTCTGAATGCATCAATTATAGACATATATTCTTCTCCTTCTAAATCTCTTTAATTAAAACCTATTATATTATTAGCTATCTTGTATCCCTGCTTAGATATCCATCTTCCTGCAGATGTAGGGATATTAACAGACCAGCCCAAAAGACTGTGTCGTAACTTCTTGTAAAGCACTTCATCCTTATCCTTAGCATACTGCCAGAGTGCCTTCTTCTTCGCAAGATGTTCCTTTGTTCCAGATACAATTAAGAATATAGACGATACTTCCATCATAATTCTTAAATAGTTAATCATATATTTTCTACAGTTAATATTCTTAGGATTTTCTGAAATAAACGAATCAATCATTCTCTTATTAACAGAAAGCTGCTGGTCAATTCTTGAAATCATAACACTCTCATTAACAGACTGATCTTCTCGTCCAATAAAATATCTGTAGAAATTAGTATTTACGTAATACATGTTCTTAACATACGGAAGTGGCTCGAACACAAATATGTTATCAACATAAAATGTATGCTTAGGAAGCTCTAATCCACAATCCTTTAAAAGCTGTGTTCTATATACAACAGTATGCATAAGAATATACTGGTCAACCTTAAAATCGCCTATATTAATATCATCCCATGTAAACATCTGCTCTACAGGAAATACATTCTCGTAGTGGATAACTTTCTTTCTCTTGGCTCCGACCTTTTCATATACATAGTTTGCAATAACCATATCCGGCTCACTGCCCTCTTCAAAACTTCTTAATGTAGCAAGCATTCTTTTGTAACTTTTGCCATCTACCCAGTCATCACTGTCAACAACCTTAAAGAACCTTCCTGTTGCATGCTTAAGACCTGTATTTACAGCCTCACCATGTCCACCATTCTCCTGATGTACAGCTTTGACAATATCCGGATATTCCTTCTCATATCTTTTGGCTATTTCATATGTATTATCCTTTGTTGAACCATCATCAACTATAATAACCTCAACTTCATCCCCACCGGCAAGCACTGTATTAATACAATGTTCCATATACTCTGCGGAGTTGTAACATGGTATTGCAAATGATAATAATTTACCCATCAAATTTCTCCTTTACATTCTGTCAGGGCATTCAATCGCAAGTAAATCAATACACTGCTCGAGAATGCTCTTCGTAAGGCTTATAAGTGCAATATAGCTTGCTTTCTTAACCTCGTCAGGTTCTGAAAGTATCTTATTATTATGATAAAAGCCGTTAAATGCGTTAGATACCTCATATATAAACTGACATATCTTATGTGGTGCATTATCCTTATATGCCCCATCAATTATATCTGCAAACTTAATAAGTGATAAAGAAAGATTCTTCTCACTTTCTTCTGTAGAAGCCATAATCTTAAGGTTATCTGTGCTTCCACCATTTTCTGTATATTTGTTAAGGATAGACTTAATTCTTACAATTGTGTAAAGAATATATGGTCCTGTATTACCCTCAAATGATGAAAATCTCTCAATATCAAACACATAGTCCTTTGATGCCTGATTAGAAAGATCTCCATACTTTAATGCAGCAAGTCCTACTATCTTAGCTGTATCTCTTGCTTCTGTCTCTTCAACAGTTCTGTTAGACATAATTTTCTCATATACAGCTTCATCAATATCAGCTATAAGATGCTCAAGTCTCATAACACCACCTGAACGCGTCTTGAATGGCTTACCATCTTTACCGTTCATAGTACCAAAGCCCACAAATCTCATATCTGCATCAGGCGCTACAATCCCAGCCTTCTTGGCCGTTCTGAACACCTGCGTAAAATGAAGTTCCTGCCTCTTATCAGCAAGATAAATATATGTATCAGGATGATATAACTTTTCTCTTTCAACAATAGTAGCAAGGTCAGATGTTGCATAAAGTGCTGCACCATCAGATTTTCTTACGATACATGGTGGAAGCTCCTTAGTATCACCTTCCTGCTGTATATCTACAACAGTTGCGCCCTGGCTTTCATAAGCAATTCCGTCTGCAATCATCTTATTAACCATATCATCAATATATGGCTGGGCATCACTTTCACCCTTCCATAAATCAAAATGTACATTAAGATTATCATAATTCTTCTTAAGGTCAGCCTTAGAAACATTCATGATATGATGCCATATTGCACGACATGCCTTGTCACCGCTCTGTAACTTAAGTGTAGCTTCATGAGCTCTTTCTGCAAATGCAGCATCTTCCTTAGACTTTGCAGAAGCTGCCGGATAAATCTCTTCAAGCTCAGAGATTGTAAATGGCGCTTCCTCTGGATACTCACCAGTAAAACTGTCATCAAAATACGGAAGTTCTGGTTTTCTGTCTCTTAATTCTTCAATGATAAGTCCCATCTGCAGGCCCCAGTCTCCAAGATGAACATCCCCTATAGTTTTATTTCCGGCAAATGTATTGATTCTCTTAACACTTTCTCCGATAACTGCAGAACGTAAATGTCCGACATGAAGAGGCTTTGCAGCATTAGCTCCGCCATAATCTACAATAACAGTCTTTTCCTTATCAGCATTAACATATCCAAACTTCTCTGTTTCAGACATCTCATTAAGATATCCAGCCAGATAATCCTCACATAGATTAATATTGATAAATCCAGGCTTAACACTCTCTATCTTAGAAAACATCTTGTTATCTGCTAACTTTGCAACTACCTCATCAGCAATCATAAATGGTGCTTTCTTATATACTTTGGCTGCTGCCATAGCACCGTTACACTGAAACTCGCACAGGTCAGGTCTGTTAGAAACTGTAACTTTCGCATACGCCTCATCATATCCACATTCAGTGAATACATTTTTAATCTCATCAGTAATAAGTTCAATAATCGTCTTCATATTCTCCACCTTTTACAATATCTAATAAACCACCTTTACAAGAAACAGCCCATAACTCTCTGCCGGTAATGACATCTGTACGTTCTCCCCATCAAGACACCGCTTCACATCTTCCGGCTTCTTAATGCCATTGCCTGCATCAAGCAGCATCCCAATCATAAATCTTGCCATATTATGAAGGAAATCATCAGCTTCAATCCTTATGTAAGCTCTTGTTCCTTCATACTGAATGTTTATCCTCTTAATAGTTCTCTCTGTGCTTTTGTTCTTCTTTGCTGTTGTAAATGCCTTAAAATCATGTTTTCCTTCAAAATATCCGGCAGCCTTTCTCATGGCATCAAAATCCGGCATACTGAATGTATGATACGCATATTTTCTTCTGAACACATTAGCTACATTACCTGTATCCAGTCTGTACTCATATATCTTGGACTTTGCATTAAGCTGGCTGTGAAATCTTTCATCAACCTGTGAAACAGACATAACCGCAATATCTCTCGGCAGATATCTGTTAAGATAATTCTTAATATCAAGTGCCTTAACTTCCTTCTCAAGCTTGAAATTCGCTGTCTGGCAAAGTGCATGCACGCCCTTTTCTGTTCTTGATCCAACATACATGTCAACTGTCTCACCAGTCATTCTTGCTATTATCTCACACAGTCTGCTCTC
>ENA-OPEM01000353-OPEM01000353.1-human-gut-metagenome-genome-assembly--contig:-NODE-353-length-12327-cov-2.870763_pt1 | contig 12327 bp, 9 predicted proteins | sample MGYA00241634_ERZ501531 | MGnify/ENA primary metagenome ERZ501531 (study PRJEB25962, sample SAMEA2042385) | human gut metagenome | biome: human gut; feature: human-associated habitat; material: faeces... | reverse complement strand
TTTATCGGCAAAATTGATTGAATGATACCAATATCTTTAACTATGTGATACCGGAGAGTCATATCCGGATATAACGTTATTGCCTGCATTGGCAAACATTTTTGAAACAAGTATTGATCTGTTAGTGGGGATGGACACGATTCGAGCAGAAGAAACGAGATACAATATTCATAAGAAAGCTGTCGAGTATCAAAGGAAAGGAGATTATGATTCAGCAGAAAAAACATATCGAGAGGCATTGTTGATTTATCCTAATAAGCCTGGTATGATTCTAGGGCTTGCAAGTACGCTCGCGTTAAAGGGAAATACGGATGAAGCGATTGAGTTAATGGAAAGAGGATTGCCTATTTCCATTAACGAAAAACAGAAATCAACCATGCGTGCCACATTATGCTTTTTGTATTTGAAAGCTGGATATGAAGATAAAGCTAATAGGCTGGCTTCGGAACTTCCGCATACAAGAGAAAGCAGAGAAGTAATTCAACCTCTAATCCAACGAGGATTATCTGAGATTGAGATAAATGAGAATATAAAGAATATTTTGCTTGGAGATGGAAAAGGGATTTGGTAAGCAAGTATACATTTCAGTTTAGACACGAGTTTGCAAATGAAAAGAATTAATTATAAGTGCTTAAGAGCCATTGTAGAGTAAAATCTACAGTGGCTTTTCTCATGCAGTGAATTGTAGGGATACTAAAAAGTCCTTGACATTTCGTTTCAGGAGAAACAGAAAAGTCTATGCCACAAAAGGTAAAGGGAAAAGAAGAAACCTTATAAGAAAATCTGAAGTTTTTTTATTTTTATTCCCAACTTTATTCCCAACATGTTATAATTATTCTGGTTGGGAATAAAAGTTGGGTAAAGGAGCATACTAATGGATATTAAACAAATTGTTTTAGATTTATGTGCCTTAAGTGATGAACAGGAATGGTTTGAATTTAAGGAAAACTGGTTTCAGCCTGAGGCATTAGGCGAATATGTATCTGCCCTGTCAAATGCGGCGGCTTTTCATTATAAAAAATATGCGTATTTCATTTGGGGTGTAAATGATACAACCCATGAAATTGTAGGAACAACATTTAATCAGTATTGTGAATATAACAAGGAACCGTATCAGAATTATCTTGCGAGAAATCTGTCACCAAGCATAAATTTTAGTTTTGAAGAAACAGAAATTTATGGAAAGAGAGTTGTTGGTTTGGTAATTCCTGCGGCAACCGAGATTCCTACGGCATTTAAAGAAAAGAGGTTTTTAAGGATAGGATCATCAAAATGTAATATGAAAGATTACCCTAAGAGAGAAATTGAACTTTTCAAAATACTGGATGGAAGAACCGAAACGATAGAAACAGTACCGGCAAAATACCAGGAACTTACATTTCAAAAACTCTTTGGATATTACGGTTCCAAAGGTATTGTTCTGAATCAAAAGACGTTTATTAAGAATCTGGGGCTAAAAACAGAAGAAGGCGAATTTAATATATTAGCGCAGCTTCTGTCGGATAACTCTCATTTTCCGCTTCGTGTATCTATTTTTGATGGAGAAACAAAAGGCTCTAATCTTTTCTCTGTACGTGAATTTGGAAATGACTGTTTATTATACAGTTTGGATGAGTTGTTGCGTTATGGAGATGTATTGAACCTGATTCAGGCGGATGAGACAGACAGGGTCGTTGAACGAAAGGAGGTTCCGTTATTTGATAACAAGGCATTTCGTGAGGCTGTCATTAATGCCGTCCTGCACAATAAATGGGTGGAAGGAAATGAACCTATGATTTCGGTTTTCTCTGACCGGATAGAGATACTATCGAGAGGAACACTTGCTCCGGCACAGACCATGGAGGGATTTTTCTTAGGAGAATCAATCCCTGTAAATGAAAAGTTGTCCGAGATATTTCTTCAACTGCATATAAGTGAGAAGTCCGGACGAGGGGTTCCTAAAATTACGGAAATGTATGGAAAAGATGCATTTTCATTTAGGGAGAATTCCATTGTTGTTACTATCCCATTTGAGAGAATAAATAAGGTTGGGAATAAAGTTGGGAAAAAGGTTGGGAAAAAGGTTGGGGATAAGAAACCTTTAAATTTCAGAAGACAAAAGATTATTGCAGAAATGAGAGATAATCCGAATATTACAACTGCGGAACTTCATAGCATATTAGGCGTGAGTGAAACAGCAGTAGAAAACAATATATCATTTTTAAGAGAAAATGGGTATATAGAGCGGGTTGGTTCAAAAAAGGCAGGATACTGGAAAGTATTATAGCAGTTTAATTTTAATAGTGTGATTATGCAGAAGGCAGTCCATAGCGGGCTGCCTTTTGTCGTGCAAAAAAATGAAAATATGGAGGTTTATTATGGCAGACGAAAGAACAGAAAAACAAAAAGTACAGGAAATTACAGACAAGCTGGAGGAAGGATTAAAGGAACTTTTTGAGAGTGAAAAGTACAAGACATCCTGCTAATACAGAATGAAGATCTGACGGAGTTCAGCATTGTAAATGTCCGTGGAATGGATACGCAGGAGCTTGTGGCTGCTCTTACTAACATGAATGAGGATGATAAACTCAGCATACAGGCATACTTGGAAAGCAAGGGTGCATGGACTACAGAGCTTGGTAATGATAAAACGAGAGAATTTGAGGAATATCATCTTGATGTTCGTTACAATCTTGATACAGATGAGATTATTGATGTGAAAGCAAAAATAGCAGAGCAGATTGACAGTAATCTTTCGGTTATGGAGCAGGCAGAGCAGCTTATCAATCATTTGGAAGCGGAGAAAACCATATTTACATCAGATGAGCGTAACTTGATTGTAAATTATGCTTATAAGCTTGATGATATGAATAAGACAAGGGAGCTTGCAGAAAAACTGGCATATCAGCTTGAGTATGCACAGCAGGATGTGGATCTGACTATCATAGATGCACAGACAGAGATTGAATCACTTCCAGACTCGATGATTGGTATGTGTGAAATGCGGGAGTACGGTTATACATGGAATGAAATGCTGCCACTGACACAGGAGAAAGCATTGGAGCTGTTTGATCATGATTTACCCGTGTATCTGTTACACAATGATGGTTCCGAAACTACGGTAAAAGATAGAGAACAGATTACGGAGCATGAAGGAATTTTCGGCATTGAAACAGGCGATTGGGAAAATGAAAGAAAACTGCGTTCCATGCAGGCTGAACTCTCGGACAATCAAATAAATAAGGAAGCGCAGCTTTTGTATGGCAACTCTGACAAGTACGGTATTTATCAATTGAAGCATAATCCGGAACTGGATCATCTGCGGTTTGAAGGTACAGAGTTTTTAAAGAGTATGGGTATTACGAAGGACAATTTTGATGCTATCAAGCCAGAAAATTATGAACTGATTTATGTAGGAAATCTGTCTGAACTGCAAGAGCAGACACAGGACGAAACGCTGGAAGCAATCTATGAGAAATTTAATATAGACCACCCGGAAGATTACAGAGGACTTTCCATGTCTGTCAGTGATATTGTGGTTCTACATCAGAATGGGGAAAACAGTGCCCATTTTGTGGATTCTTTTGGATTTACCGGACTTCCTGATTTTATTCAGACATTGGAGGGAGTAAAAGAGCAGGAAGCGGAGATTGACACCTCTGGACAGGATGTCCATAAGTCAGAGCCAGAGAAACAGGAGCTGGAGACTTCGGACTACACGTTGGAAGATGGGGATGAAATCATTGACCTTGGTGATGAAAAGGAACAGGTGCTTGCAGATATGAGGAAATCCTTGGAGATTGGGGAAGAAACCGAACTTGCCTTTCAGATTGCAGACCGCTATATCAGTATCCAAGAGGTGGATGGAGGCTATGATTATTCCATTATGGGAGCCGATTATAAGGAGATTGACGGTGGGGTTTATGACAATCCGGATGTGACAATTAGGGAGGCACTGACAGACATCATAGATGATTTGAAATCCGCTCCAGACCATAACGGAGCAAAAGGGAGTATTAAGGAAAAGGATGAGCTGATACCGATTGATTATGATGGATTGATGGAAAAGGTTGAGAAAGCCAATGTAGTTGTACCAAAAAATCAAGAGAGCAGCATCATAACGGATTTCAGGGCAAAGACCAATGAATTGTTCCATGACATTAGTGAAATGAATACGGCAGAAATTGAAGAAACCATAAAATGCCATGTACAGGCAAAGATTGATGAGTATGATATGGATGCCACAATCATTGATGCTGTTGTTGTAGGAAGTCGGTGCAGAGGTCTGGAGAAGGAGAGCTCTGATCTTGATGTGGTGGTGGAGCTTTCCACGAAAGAGAGAGAGGATGATTTGTTCAATGCGTTTAATGAGGACGGGTTACATATCGGTGAGGTAAAGGTTGACATCAATCCGATTACTGCCCAGCGTACCGGGACGCTGGAAACGTATCTACTACAGGCTGAGGAGTATCTGGAAAGTATCCGACAGGAAAGGGAGCAGGAGCTGACACAACAGATACAGACACAGGGCGAAAGGGAGAAAGAAGAGGTTGAAGTAACATTGATGGTATCCGAGTGTGGAGAGTTTCATAATTTGGGTGAGTTTTATGAGAATATTCCTACTGTGGAGGAAGCAATCGCTATCTGGAAGCAGATACCACCGGAGCGAATGCATGGTATCCCTGCAATCGGCATCAATGTTCACAGACCGGGCGAAGAAAGCTATATGGATGATGAGGTTGACATGTTATCGGGTAACCGGATTGATTTGGAGATATTAGAACATATCCCGAACATAACCAGTGAACCGAAGGCTATGGAAGTCATTGCAGAACTTGTGGCAAAGCTGCCTGAAATGGAGATAGATGGAGTTATGTCTGAAGATATGGAAGCAATGGTGTGGGAGAAGCGTATGCCGGATTTAGAACCTGCAGAACAGCTTGCTGTTGAAATTGACCGTTTTAGCTATGATTATGATGTTTATTCCTACCGCAACAACAACCTAAATATGACGGAAAGTGTGTCAGAGATTTCCGAGATGATAGTTCCAGGGAATACGGAGCCTATTACAGACTGGTTGAGCGAGGTTATTTCTGAGGGGGCTTTGCCGGATGAAATGCAAAGGGCAAAAGTATTGCTAGAAAAATTGGCTGAATACAAGCCTCTTGCCAAGATTGAAGAAATGGAAGAACAAAATTATAACATGATTGACAATGTGCTGAATAATGGTGTAGAGAAAGCACAGAGGGAAGCAAATAAGAAGAATCAGGAACAATCTGCGGTAAAAGTTTCCTTAAAAGCTCGATTGGCTGAGAAAAAAGCACAGATGGAAGGTTGTGGACAGGAACATGAAGTACAGGAAAATACAAAGAAAAATCAGATGGAGATGTAAAACCATCATTTTATTCAAAACAGGTGTAGATTACCTATATCAATATCAAAATCTTCTGCAATATTCCAGGGAAAATAAGAAAATGCCGACAGATGATATATAAGTAGAGTATGATGCTTATTGTGAACGCATGGGTTATAATACAGCGGAAAAGCTGAAGAGCATCCGCTATAAGATGTATTCCAGCGGTTCGCCGTATATGAAAGGTCGCGGGAATATGAGTGGAATGCAAGCTTATTACATGGTATAATGAAAAAAATATTCATATCACCATTTGAAATTTGGGTGTTAAATTGGAGAGCGAATCTGAATTCTCACTTGAAGTGCAGAGAGAGGTAAGGAAAGAAATATGTTGGATATATTAATTGTAGAAGATAACAAAGAAATAGGTAATTTGCTGTGTGATTTTTTGCGTAAGGAGAATTATACGGTTAGTGTAGCCCAGACCGGTGAAAAAGCTTTGGAATTGTACGAAAAATACGGAGCCAGAGTGATTGTGTTGGATATTATGCTTCCCGGAATGGATGGATTTGCGGTTTGCTCTAAGATTAGGGAGACTTCCAATACCCATATTTTAATTGCAAGTGCCAAGGTAGAAAAGAATGACAAATTAAAAGGTCTCAATCTTGGTGCAGATGATTACATTGAGAAACCTTATGATGTAGATATATTAATTGCCAAGATTAATGGCATTTTCAAGAGAAAATATGGTCAATTAGAGATTGTAGAAGGGAATATCCGATTGAATACTGTTCAACAGTCGTTGTACGTAGATGGGCAGAAAAAAGAAGTTACCGAAAAGGAGTTTGAATTGTTAAAGCTGCTCATCGAGAATAAGAATGTAACTATGAAGAAGGAGTATTTGTTCAATACAGTTTGGGGAAGTGACAGTAATTCGGAAATTCAAACACTGACGGTACATATTAAGTGGCTTAGGGAAAAAATAGAAGAAGAACCCAAAAAGCCCAAGCATATTATTACAGAGTGGGGAGTAGGATATCGGTTTGAGTAAGTTTAGGATTTTTACACTATGGATTGTCATTGCTGAGATATTGCTTATATTGCTGACTTATAGATTGTATTTCCATCAAAACAATGACAGTGGAGGAAGATTATATCTTGTAGAAGCAAGACGTGTGATTAAGGAAATAGAAGAACAAAAATTAGGGGCTTCCGAAATAGAAGCAATGAGTTTAAATAAGTATGAGACGATAGTAGGAATCAAAGAGTTTGCCCCCGGAGAAGTCTGTGATAATGATTATTTAGTGGAAGAAATAGCTGGTAAACTGTATCGGATTGAATACGTAGAGGAAAGAAGTTCACGATTACCGTTGTACATAAATATCTCGTTGCTTGGTATGATGATTGTGACAATTATGGTGATTGTGTATGTGTATCAAAAAGTCTTAAAGCCCTTTCAGGATATGAGTAATTTATCATATGAGTTGGCGAAAGGGAATCTGTCCATGCCTGTAAAAGAAGAAAAAAGTAAGATGTTTGGACATTTCCTGTGGGGAATGAACATGCTTCGCGAAAAGCTGGAGGACAACAAGGAGAAAGAACTTGCGTTTCAAAAGGAGCGAAAGACATTGATTCTTTCTTTATCCCATGATATTAAAACACCGCTTTCTTCTATTGAACTATACTCTAAAGCACTTTCTGAGAATTTGTATGACACACAGGAAAGAAAGGATAAAGCACTGCAGGGGATTATAAGGAACGTGAAGGAAATCAAGGGGTACGTGGACGAAATTGTAACTGCATCCAGAGAGGATTTTATGAATTTGGAAGTAAGTATGGGAGAGTATTATCTTTCAGAGGTTATGAAAGTCACAGAAAATTATTATAAGGATAAGTTGTCTGTAATCCATACCGAATTTCAAGTGGATGAAATTTCAGAATGTCTTGTCAAAGGAGATAAGGAGCGTATGGTTGAGGTCCTGCAAAATGTTATGGAAAATGCTATAAAATATGGCGATGGTAAGAGTATCCGGATTTCCTTTGGGGAGGAAGAGGACTGCAAATTAGTACATATCGAGAACTCAGGATGCAATCTGAAAAAAGAGGAGCTTCCAAATATTTTCGATTCTTTTTATCGTGGAAGCAATAGTAACGACGTGAAGGGAAGCGGTTTGGGACTCTATATTTGCAAAATATTGATGCGTAAAATGGATGGTGAAATTTTTGCCGGGATGAATGGAGATGTCTTTTGCGTGACGATAGTAATTAAAAAAGCATAATGGGTATGAAGACTTCAGAGTTATTTCTACTGACTCTGAAGTTTTGTATTTTATTTAAGGATTATTTAATAATTTCTCTTGTAGAATGAATTTAGAAGTAAGAGAAAGGAGTGAAAAAATGTATCTGAGCATACTAAAAAAAGATTTAAAACGAAAAAAGGCAATGAATATGATTCTTCTATTATTTATCATCCTTGCCACAATGTTTGTATCGTCAAGTGTAAACAACATTATAAATGTTACCACAGCACTGGACAATTATTTTGAAATGGCGAATGCACCAGATTATTTTGTGGCTACCATGAATAAAAATCTTTCCGTTGACATTGATGAAACGGTAGGCTCGGCAAGTGCAGTAGATCGTTATGCAATGGAAAACATATTGTTTTTATCGTCCGATAATTTTATTTTTGAAGACGAGGATATTGTTATCAATGGTGGTACGAATCTGGTTCAAAGCGACATTTGGATGAATTATTTTCTTTCCGATGGCAGCATCCTTGAAACGGTGAAGCCGGGAGAGTTTTATATGACGGAGGGTAAGGCGGATGCACTTGGTGTTGATGTGGGTGATAAGTTGACGATAGAATTAAATGGTGTGAGTCGTGAATTTGTTCTTGCAGATAAAATAAAGGATGCACTTTTCGGTTCAAATCAGATCTCTATTACCCGCTATATCATAAGTGAGGAGGATTTTGAGTGTTTCCTTTCCGCAGAAAATACGGAGGAATATTATGGAGGTACTCTTGTTTACCTATATTCTTCCGATATGGAAAAGATGTCGACGCAGATAAAGCCTATTGTAGATAACAGTATTCTCACAATGGACAGAGCCTTTATGGAATTCTGTTATATTTTTGATATGATCGTAGTAGGGGTTCTGCTTGTGGTAAGTATTATTCTTATTGCAATAGCATTTGTAGTTTTAAGGTTTACCATTTCATTTACCCTTTCTGAGGAATTCCGTGAAATCGGTGTAATGAAGGCTATTGGTATTGGCAATTTCAGGATCCGGGGCTTATACCTTGTAAAGTATATGGGGCTTTCCGTAATCGGTGCGACTATCGGTTTTGCCCTTAGCTTCCCCTTTGGTGAAATGCTTATGAGCGTTTCCTCACAGTCAATTATTGTGGGAAATCAGAGTCCGATTTTGATAAACATTTTCTGTACGGTTCTTGTTATTGCAGTAATCTTACTGTTCTGTTATGAATGTACAGACAAAGTTAAGAAAATGACTCCTATTGATGCTATCCGAAACGGACAGACAGGGGAACGCTTCCGAAAAAAGAGTCTTATGAGTTTAGGAAAATCGAAGCTTTCTGTAACGTCTTTCCTTGCACTTAATGATATTGTAAGTAGCCCTAAGCGTTATGGTATTATAAGCCTTACATTTTTCCTTTGTCTGTCCCTGTTGCTTATACTTTCGGCAACTGTTTCTACTATGAACAGCGACAGTCTTGCTACAACATTTGGATGGGCAGATTGTGATATATATATAGACAGTAAAATCGGTGCGGAATGTATGTTAGAAGACGGACATGAAAAGCTTGAAAAGCACCTTAACAATATGGAGCAGACTCTTGCACAAAACGATATTCCTGCAAAATGCTATCAGGAGACAATGTTCAATTTGCCGGTAGCTTTCGGAGAAAACGAAAGCAATATCTGTATATATCAAGGCACAGGTACGACAATGGATATGTACGAATATACAGCAGGAACAGTACCACAGAATACTGATGAAATTGCAATCACACGAATTGCAGCGGATAAACTGAACGCAAACATCGGTGATACCGTTACGATTAAAACCATTGACGGAGATAAGGAATATATGATTACGGCATTCTTCCAAAGTATGAATATGCAGGGAAGTGGTATCAGACTCCACAGTGATGAGTACATAAATTATGCCCAGGCAACGGGGTATGTCAACACGCAGATCGTGTTTACAGATAACCCTGACAGCGAAGAGATTAACTGGAGAATGGAAGAAATTCAGAGAATTTTTCCAGAGTATGAAAACATAGAAACCTGTGCTGAAACCGTAAAGGATATGTTAGGTGTTGCGGATACTCTTGCTTCAGTAAAGTCCCTTATCGTTATCCTTGCAATCATCTTAGCTGCACTCATAACAGTGCTTATGGAGCGTTCTTTTATTGCAAAGGAGCAGGGAGAAATTGCACTTATGAAAGCCGTCGGCACACGAAACGGAAAAATCTATGTATACCATGCTTTGAGATTCTTATTTGTAGGAATAATTGCAGTTTTTATCGGAGAGATGTTCGCAATGCCCCTTACGCACCTTTGCGTTGACCCAATATTTAAAATGATGGGTATGGAGCTTGCGGTTGACTATGTGATCAATCCTGTTGAAATGTATCTTATATTCCCTATTGTAATTCTTGCTACAACAACCGTAAGTGCATTTCTGACTTCGATTTACACAAGAAAAATTATGTCCTCTGATACTGCTAACATTGAATAAGAAAGGAAATGATTATGAATATTTTAGAAGTAAAAGACCTCTGTAAAACTTATATTGTAAATAAACGCCAGAATAATGTTCTGAAAAATGTAAACTTTACCGTTTCTGAAGGTGAAATGGTAGCAATTATGGGGCCATCAGGCTCGGGTAAATCCACTCTTTTGTATGCTGTTTCAGGTATGGACTCCATTACTGCAGGGGGAGTGGAATTTTGTGGAAAGAATATTGCAAAAATGGATGAAAAGGCGCTTGCAGACTTACGTCTTGATGAAATGGGTTTTATTTTTCAGCAGATGTATATGCTTAAAAATCTGACCGTTCTCGACAATATTATTCTTCCAGCAGTACAATCTAAAAAGAATACCGAAACACGTAAAGAAACGGTTTCACGTGGACAGGACTTAATGCGCAAACTGGGTATTATAGAAATTGCCGATAACGACATCAATGAAGTCTCGGGAGGGCAGCTTCAGAGAGCTTGCATCTGTAGAAGTATGATTAATAGACCTGCGATTATATTTGCGGATGAACCGACGGGAGCTTTGAACAGAACTGCGTCAAATGAGGTAATGGAGGAACTGGTAAAGTTAAACGAAGAAGGAACAACAATTATGATGGTAACCCATGATGCAAAGGTAGCTGCAAAGTGTTCGAGAGTGTTATACATTGTAGATGGTAACATTAAGGGAGAGTATATAAGTCCGAGAGGCTTAGAGATAAAAGAGGAGGATAAGGAGAGAATGTTAAATAACTGGCTATTGGAACTGGGCTGGTAAGAATATCATGACATGTCATTTTTATTTAATCGTCAAATAATCATCAGTTGTTCACGGGTAAGATGTGAACACTGTCTAAGAACTTGAGTGATTAATTCGGTTAAATTGGATTTAAATGCTTTGAAAACTTCAGAACCTATAAGGTAGTGTAAGTCTATTTTCCACAATTCCTTGAAAAATAAGGAAAAAATACTTGACTATATAGGGAGGAATATAGATATGTTATCGAAAGAATGGATATTATGTCCCATATGTGGCAACAAAACTCGTGTCCAATCAGAAAAGACACAGAATTGAAAAACTTTCCGCTCTACTGTCCAAAATGCAGTCGAGAAAGTTTAATTGAAGTAAAAAATTTAAAAATAACCGTAATCAAAGAGCCAGACGCATTAGACGCAGAGCCGATGAATCAGTAATTATATTTTACTAATTTATCGGCTCATTTTTATTGTTCAGGCATATTATTTCGATGAAGGACATTAAGAAAGTATTGAATCATAGGTAAGAGAAGTCCAATTTCCAAATCAGAACAGTCATATAACACTGCAAGCAATTTTTGAAAATTTTGATTTGGGTTATCGGATTCTGGATAAAAATATTGTTGGTTGGAATTTTAAGGTATGTAATCAGAGCAACAAGTATTTCAAATTTTGGATTGCCACGACCAGCTTCTATATTGAGTATGGTACGGGAATCCAAATTTAAGATTTCAGCAAGTCTTTCTTGGGATAGTCCTTGTTTGGTACGAGCATACATCAAAGACTTCATCAGTATCATTTAGTGCTGCAATGCCAATAGTACCATTTTTTGCAAGAAGAATATCATTTTTTGCTGGAGCAACTCTTTTAGAAAGCTGTTCATGCAAATCAAAAGGAATATATTCTAAGCCTCCTTTATCAGAATGACCAAGAGTCCATTCCTTCTCAAGTTCAATATGTTCAGGACGGTATCCTTTGAGACCGTTTCAAGTTTTGTGTAAACGTTAAAAACTGATATAAGATTTGTGAATAGTTACAAATGGGCAGAGCCGATTTTCCGGATTCTCCCCCTATTGTTTTATAAGCTGTGATTTTTGTTTTTTGTCTGTTGTTCCTGCACCGGATCGGTTTGTGTCCGTCCGAGATATTGATTCAGATTTTCCTGTTTCCGTTTCAAATTTCGCACCTCTATTTCGCAGTTCTTGTAGGTTGCGGTCAGTTCTTTTTTCTGCGTTTCCAATGACTGATACTCGGCTCGCAGCTTATCCACATTCAATCCTTTTAGCTTGAAAGCCTGTATGAGATGATAGGCTTTGTTGGGACTGTTTGAAATAACAGAAGAATACATGAAGGATCGGCTTTATGAATTCAGAGGGAAAAAAGTTATACTTGATTCAGACTTGGCAGAAATTTATGGGTATGAGACCAAAAATTTTAAAAGGTAGGTTAAGAATAACATTGCCAAATTTGAAGG
>ENA-OPEM01000337-OPEM01000337.1-human-gut-metagenome-genome-assembly--contig:-NODE-337-length-12613-cov-2.142618_pt1 | contig 12613 bp, 12 predicted proteins | sample MGYA00241634_ERZ501531 | MGnify/ENA primary metagenome ERZ501531 (study PRJEB25962, sample SAMEA2042385) | human gut metagenome | biome: human gut; feature: human-associated habitat; material: faeces... | reverse complement strand
AGCAAAAAAGAAGGGCATGAATGCTTATGGATTTACGGTATATCTTGATCCTAATTGTATACTTAAGGCTGCCAGAGCATTCCTGGTATTTAAGGGAATAGAAGAGGTTGGTGAGGTTATTAAGTCTGAGCCTTCGACACAGGATATCGAGGATGAGAAGTTTGATTTGGATTTCAGTGTATTCGTTGTGTCAAATGAGAGCTACGATAAGGTACTTAATGTCATTAAGAATGTATCCGAGGTTAAGGACGTTGTAGGCGGAGAGCTTGAGGAGCTTAGTACTGAGGCTCCGGTACAGACGTCAGCAGCTCCTGCACAGAACGAAGTTAGCACTGCAAAAGAAGCACAGGCTCCTGCAAAAGCAGACGAAAAGAAGTCCGCTGCAGCACCTGCTAAGTCAGGAAAGGCAGTTGCCAATCGTTCAGTGCGTGTAGATATAGACAAGCTTGACACACTTATGAATCTTGTGAGTGAGCTTATTATTGCAAAGAATGGTCTTGTATCCATCAATAATTCTACAAGTGAGAATACTGCTTCCGGAAGACAGAATTTTAATGAGCAGATTGAATACCTTGAGAGAGTTACTACATCACTTCATGAGTCTGTTATGAATGTACGAATGGTTCCTATTGAGACAGTTGTAAACAGATTCCCAAGAATGATAAGAGACTTAAGCAAGAAGCTTGACAAGAAGATGGAACTTTACATGACAGGTGAGGAGACAGAACTTGACCGTACTGTTATCGATGAGATTGGTGACCCACTCATGCACCTTCTTCGTAACTCTGCAGATCATGGTCTTGAGCATGCTGATGTCCGTGCACAGAGAGGAAAGCCTGAGGTAGGTACTATATTCCTCAATGCATATCAGGATGGAAACAATGTTGTAATTGAAGTAGGCGATGATGGTAATGGTATAGATGTAGAGAATGTCCGTAAAAAGGCTATTGAAAAGGGAACAATTACCCCTGAACAGGCAGAAGTAATGACTGATAAAGATATTATCGATTTACTTTTCCGCCCAAGTTTCTCAACATCTGAGAAAATTACAGATGTCTCAGGAAGAGGAGTTGGTCTTGATGTTGTTAAGTCTAAGATTGAAGCTCTCGGAGGAGATGTAGAGGTCAAGACTAAGCTTGGAGAGGGAAGTACATTTATTGTCAGACTTCCACTTACACTTGCTATTATTCAGGCTCTTATGGTTAAGCTTGGTGATGAGCAGTATGCAATCTCCTTAGGTTCAATAGAAACACTTGAGGATATTACAAAGAGTGATATCAAGTATGTTAATTCAAAGGAAGTTATTCACCTCAGAGATAAGGTTATTCCTATCATTCGTCTTGGAAAGCTGCTTGATGTTGAATCAAGCAATGAAGACAGCGAGAACATGACAGTTGTTATTGTGCGTAAGGGTGATAAGAGAGCAGGTATTGTTGTAGACAGTCTTATCGGTCAGATGGAGATAGTTATTAAGTCGCTTGGAAGCTATATCAATGTTAATAAGATGATAAGCGGTGCTACAATCCTTGGTGATGGTGATATTGCTCTTATCATTGATGCAAATACTCTTGTATAACAGGTGGAGGAGAATATACTATGGATGCTTTAACAACAACACAGTCAACGGCAGCAAGACAGTACATTGTAATTAAGCTTGGCAGTGAACAGTATGGTGTTAATATCAACTATATTGATAATATTGTAAGAATGCAGAGGATAACGAGAGTGCCTAAGGCTCAGTCTTATTTTAAGGGTGTCATCAATCTGCGCGGAGAGATTGTTCCGGTAATGAGCCTCAGACTTAAGTTTGGATTGCCGGCTGATGAGATAACAGACAAGACAAGAATTATCATTATCAAGCTTGAACAGCAGGCAACAGTTGGACTTATCGTAGATCAGGTTAATGAGGTTGTCACACTGGATGAGGATTCAATAGAAAAGACCACTGTAGATGCGAATAAGGATATGGCAGGATACATCAGCGCAATCGGAAAGAATAAGGGAGAGCTTATATCACTTCTTAATATCCAGCTTGCGATTACAGATAAGGATACATCTAAGGAAGATTAACAGCTTGTCTGAAAGGAGATGTCATGGCAGAGAACACACTTGATAATCTTAATGACTTACAATTTGACGTCTTAAAGGAAATAGGCAATATAGGAGCCGGTAACGCTACCACTGCATTGGCTAAGATGATGAATATGAAGATTGATATGAATGTGCCGAGAGTTGATCTTGTGCCTTTTACCAATCTTCCCGATATTTTCGGTTCACCGGAGGAAGTGCTTGCGGGAATACTGGTACAGCTTGATGGGGACATAAAAGGTATGATGATGTTCCTTGTTAAGGAGAAGTCCGCACATAATCTTGTGAATTCATTGATGGGCGGCATGATACAGAGCAGTGGCGACGGATTTTCGGATATGGAGCTTTCAGCACTGGGAGAAATAGGTAATATTATCATTGGAGCATATCTTTCGGCTATGTCCAATCTGACAAGTCTTAAGATTTCCTCATCTGTACCATATATTTCAATTGATATGGCAGGTGCACTGCTTAGTGTACCGGCAATTGAATTTGGTAAGCTTGGAGATAAGGTGCTTCTGATAGAGACGCAGTTTGGTGAGTTGGATTTTGTGAACGGATACTTTCTTATGGTACCGGAGCTTGAGTCGTATGATGCAATATTATCGTCATTAGGCATGTAAATTCTACATAATAGGAAAAGTATATGGGAAATATGATTAAAGTGGGAATGGCAGACTTGAATGTCTGCCGTTACCCTGATAATTTGACAACATTGGGATTGGGCTCATGCATTGGTGCATGTATATATGATCCTGTAACAAAAATTATTGGAATGGTGCACTATATGCTTCCGGACAGTACACAGATCCGTAATAACCAGAATATAGCCAAGTTTGGTGATACAGGTATAGCGGAGACAGTTTCAAGGATGGAGAAGATGGGTGCATCCAGAAGCAGGATGGTTGCTAAGATTGCAGGTGGGGCACAGATGTTTGCAACTTCGGCGGGAGCAGGCGGCATAACGATGAAGGTAGGAGAAAAGAACGCTGAATCCGCCAAAGTTAATTTTAAAAAACTGGGTATACGCATAGTCGCCGAGGACACAGGGCTCAATTATGGACGTACAATAGAATTTTATTCTGAAGATGGTTCATTACTTATTAAGGCAGTTGGAAAGGAACAAAAAAGAATATGATTTTTAGAAATCTTCCGGCGCTTATTACGCTAGTGGCTGCTCTTGTCGCCTGGATTGTTACTTTTATCTATAAATATGAGCTTACCAAGGCATTGATTATTATTTTTGCTTCTGCATTTGTCTTTTTTATTATAGGAATCATAGTCCGGGCAATTCTTAATCGCTTTCTTAATCCTGATACGGATAAAAAGGAAAAGACAGAAGAAACTGAAGATACATTGGAGAGCAATGAAACAGAAGAGGAAAACTAATTAAATATTGTTTAAAAGTTTCATAAAAGAGGGTAGCAAAATGGACGAAAACAGCAAGGAAAAGCTTTGGGATTTATATGCAAAGAATAAAAATCCTGAGCTGCGCGAGAAAATTATAATAGAATATGCTCCCCTCGTTAAGCTGGTAGCCGGAAGATTAAGTATGTATCTTGGTTACAATGTTGAGTACGAGGATCTTGTAAGTTATGGTATTTTTGGATTGATTGATGCAATTGACAAATATGATTTTAATAAGAATGTCAAGTTTGAAACGTATGCCAGTCTCAGAATCCGAGGTGCAATTCTTGATCAGATAAGAAAGATGGATTGGATTCCAAGGAGTGTAAGACAGAAACAGAAGAAGATAGAGTCCGCAATGTCTAAGCTGGAAACCGAGTATGGACGAGCCGCCACAGATGAGGAAATTGCCAGAGAGCTGGATATTTCCACGGAGGAGCTTGACACATGGAATGGACAAGCGAAGGTTTCTAATATTGTTTCACTGGAGGATTTTATTGAACAGGGCAGTGAGATAAAAATGGATGCATCGCACAATTCCCAGTTTGAACAACCGGAAAGAGTTGTGGAGAAGGCGGAGCTTGCACGGATGCTGGAGAAAGCATTAGATACCTTGACAGAGAAAGAGAAAAGCGTTGTTTTATTTTATTATTATGAAGATTTGTCATTGAAAGAAATAAGCAGGGTACTTGGGGTATCTGAATCAAGAGTATCGCAGTTACATACTAAAGCGATTCAGAAGATGAAAAAACATCTGGGTGGATACATGGGGCTGTTATCCGATCAGATATAATATGAGGACAATTATATGGTGAAAAATGGGTATTTCATAATTTCGGTGAAGCAGGATGGGACTTATGTCAGTATTGTAGAACCGCAAGAGGGCGGAAAAAGGACAAATGCCGAAGAGATAATAGAATATCTCAACAGCAGAAGATTTGAAGACTTTAATAAGGATGATATCCGGGCAGCTTTGAAAAATATAAATACAGCATCTTGTTTCAAGATTAGTGATACGGCGATGAATTCAAGCGCCGCTTTTTGTGTTTATAACATTGATAAAAATAAGATGAGTGCAGAAGCAATATTATATCCACCTGTTGGAAACGGATCACTAATGACTGTAAGTGAGATGAAAGGCGACCTTATGGCTAAGGGTATTACTTATGGTGTCGATGATGCGATTATAAAAGAGATTGTGGAGAATAAGATATATAATACTCCATTTGTATTCGCGAGGGGTACCGAACCGGTACAGGGAAAAGATGCCAGTATAGAGTATCTTTTTAATACGAAGCAGGTTGCCAAGCCCAAGATAAATAGTGATGGTACGGTAGATTATCATGAGCTTGATCTTATAACCAAGGTATCGGCGGAACAGGTGGTTGCAAGAATCATTCCTGTTGTGAAGGGCACTCCGGGTAAAAATATTATGGGAGCTGAGCTGCCACCGGAGAGAGTGACCAAGAAGAATTTTAAGTTTAGCAGAAATGCATATATATCGGAAGATGGATTAAGTCTTATTTCTAAGGTTAACGGACATGTCACATTAGAGGGCGACAAGATATTCATTTCAGATATATATGACGTTCCTGTTGATGTCGATAACACAACCGGAGATATTTCCTATGAAGGAAATATAATTGTCCATGGGAATGTGCGGGCCGGATTCACACTCAAGGCATCAGGTGATATAACAATCATGGGAGTTGTGGAAGGCGCGAATGTCGATGCGGGTGGCAATGTCATGGTTAATCGCGGAATTCAGGGTATGAACAAGGCCGATGGACATGCCGGAGGTGACATTACTACGAAGTTCGTTGAAAATGCTACTGTTTCGTGTGGTGGAAGTATTGAAACGGATTCATTATTACACTGTAGTACTTCAGCAGGTGATAAGATAAATGTTAGCGGAAAGAATGGTCTGCTCGTAGGCGGTACGGCAAGAGCAGGTTCCACCGTAACAGCGAAGCAGATTGGAAATAACATGGGTACAGTGACGAATGTCTATGTTGGTGTTGACCCGGCTTTGCGTAAGAGGGTAAAGGAGCTTGCTGCTGAGATTACAAAAGCTAATTCTGACAGAACCAAGCTCAGACAGGTTGTGGCGGCGCTCAGAAAAAAGATGGAGCTGGAGGGAAAGTTAGATTCCCAGAAGCAGGAAATGCTCCAGACTTCAATGAAGAATCTTATTATGCTTGAGCAGTCCTTCAGAAAAATGACAGAGGAGTACAATGCGGGTAAACAGGCCTTGTCTGAGAATGTTGAGGCAAGGGTTAAGATTACGGATTGTATTTATCCGGGAACCAAGCTGTCATTCGGTGATACGGAGTACCGCATAAAGGATAAAGCGGTATACTGCCAGTATGCTAAGCAGGGAGCAGATGTAGTAATGCTTCCATTATAAAGAAAAGAGGATTTATATGAGACCGGTAGAGATGACGGGAATTGTAAATCGTACAACAGACTTTGCCCAGGTTAGACAGAATGAAGATCAGAAACCTGTTATGGAGCAGGCTGCTTTTCAGACCCAGTTTAATAAGCAGGTCGAGAAAAATTCAGACACTGTTGTTAAAAAGCGTGATTCTGAATGGAATAATGAGAAATTCGATGCGAAGGATAAAGGGAAGAATAAGTATTATTCCAATATCAAAAAGAAGATGAAAGAAAACTTAGAGGAGGATGAAAAGGCGGAACCGGAGAAACATACAACCTTTGACATCCGAATCTGACAGTCAGGTGAATGAGATGACAATGCTGGAAATTGTATTGCTGCTTATAGGAATAATCTGTATTGCCGTAAGCTTTATGTTATCTGTTAAATTAGATGGTACGGAGAAAACACAGAGTACGGGCACGAAATTATCGGATAACCAGAAAGAAGATATAAGAAGACAGATTACATCGGTTTTTAATGAACAGACAGTACGGATAACCCAGACAGTTGAGGATAGAACACGCGATGAACTCGAAAGGCTGTCCAATCAGAAAATAAAAGAGTTTGCCGAGTATTCCGATACGGTTCTTGGGGAAATCAATAAAAGCCATAATGAAGTAATGTTCTTGTATGATATGCTTAATGAAAAAAGCAAAGAGGTTCATAACAATATACGTGATATGCAGAAGGCGGCTGATAAGCAAAAAGCTTCCATTGACAGAGAGAGTCCTCATGCTCCAAAGGATAATACAGATCCTGATAAAAACCATATGGAAGAGGCGGCACTGCTGTACAATGCTGAGATATCCGCGGCGGTTGATGCGAACAAAGCAGTGTCTGTAAGCACGGATGAGAATGTGCAGGCTGGTGGTGTTGAAACGGGTGACAACAAGAGAGATAATGTCCTAAAATTATACAAACAGGGTAAGTCTGTTATTGAAATAGCTAAGACACTGGGAATAGGTGTAGGTGAGGTCAGGCTGCTTATAGATTTGTTTAAAGGTACGAAATAAAATGAGACTTAAATATTTTTTACGTGGTGTGGGAATAGGTATATTAGTTACCACAATAATTCTAACAGCAACACATGCTTCTGAAAGAAGGATGTCTGATAGTGAGGTTATTGACAGGGCGATTGAGCTTGGCATGAGCTTTTCAGCCTCACATTCCGGACAGCAGAGTAGTACGGAAGAATCATCCCCTGAAGAATCATCCGCAGGGCAGGAAAATTCAGGCGATGATGTCACGGATGATTTGCAGCATGAAAGTGAAACAGAAACGGAGATGGGGAGTCAGAGCCCTTCAGAGACGGTTTCAGAATTGGCGGGTGATGGAGAAGCTTTACCCGGAAAAGAATCAGAGGCAGTTACCGGGATGACAACACAGGCAACAACAGAAACAGCAGAAACAACAACTGAATTAACAACAGAGAATGAGAATGATGGTTCTGCTGCCGGGGTAATGAACAATGAAGTTACCTGCACAATAAGCATTACCAAGGGCATGAGTTCAAGAACTGTATGTGATATGCTTAAGCAGAATGGAATTATAGAGGATGCAGCAGATTTTGACAGATACCTCATAAAAACAGGGTATGATGACAAGATAAGGGTCGGCGAGGTTGAGGTTAATTCGGGTATGACTTATGAAGAGCTGACAGCATTATTATATAAGAAATGATAATTATGATTAGCATGTTTTGATACCCGGATCATAATTATTTTCGTGAAGAAAAATAATCTGCCACGATAATAAAAAATGCTTGCAAATTATGGTTGGTTATGTTATCCTTAGTTTCGTGTGAAAAAACACATGTGTGGATTTCCTATGGTCCCTTGCTCGGGGTGACGGAAAGCTGAAGCACATGGAAGAATATTAAAAACCACAGGAGGTACTAAAATGAGCGTAATTTCTATGAAGCAGTTACTTGAGGCAGGTGTACATTTCGGACACCAGACAAGAAGATGGAACCCTAAGATGGCAGAGTACATCTACACTGAGAGAAACGGAATCTACATCATCGATTTACAGAAGTCCGTTACTAAGGTAGATGAGTGCTATCATGCATTAGCTGATATCGTTGCTGACGGCGGTACAGTATTATTCGTTGGTACTAAGAAGCAGGCACAGGAGGCTGTTAAGACAGAGGCTGAGCGTTGTGGTATGTACTATATCAACGAGAGATGGTTAGGCGGTATGCTTACTAACTTCAAGACAATCCAGAGCAGAATTGCACGTCTTGTTGAGATTGAGACAATGGAGCAGGACGGAACATTCGATGTTCTTCCTAAGAAGGAAGTAGCTCAGTTAAAGAAGGAGATGGACAAGCTTCAGAAGAACCTTGGCGGTATCAAGAACATGAAGAAGCTTCCTGACGCTATCTTCGTAGTTGATCCTAAGAAGGAGAGAATTTGTATTCAGGAGGCTCATATCCTTGGAATTCCTCTTTTCGGTATCGTTGATACTAACTGTGATCCTGAAGAGTTAGATTACGTTATCCCAGGTAACGATGACGCTATCAGAGCAGTTAAGCTTATCGTTGCTAAGATGGCAGACGCTGTTATAGAGGCTAATCAGGGTGAGGCAACAGATGTTGAGTACTCTGAGGATGCTGAGGCTGTAGAAGAGGCAGCAACAGAGGAATAATATTTCCGAACAATATAAGGGGCAGTCTTTGCCCCTTTAACCTTTAATACAGTAAGCTCTGCAAAAGCAGCAGTATACTGTATGAGCAAGTAATGGAGTGGATTGCGAATATCCGCTGTTTCCTATATTAATTTGTAATTTAAATAATTGGAGGATACTAAAATGGCAGACATTACCGCAGGAATGGTAAAAGAGTTAAGAGAGATGACAGGTGCCGGAATGATGGATTGCAAGAAGGCTCTTGCAGCTACAGAAGGCGATATGGATAAGGCAGTAGAGTTCTTAAGAGAAAAGGGTCTCGCAGCAGCTACTAAGAAGGCTGGAAGAATTGCAGCAGAGGGTGTTGTTAAGACATTACTTTCCGATGACCACAATGCAGTAGTAGTTGAGGTTAACTCTGAGACAGATTTCGTTGCCAAGAACGCTGAGTTCAACGAGTTCGTTGACGCTGTAGCCGCTCAGGCTATGAATTCTAACGCTGCTGATATGGACGCATTCATGCAGGAGACATGGGCAGCAGACCCATCACTCACAGTTGAGCAGGCTCTTTCAAGCAAGGTTGCCCGTATCGGTGAGAAGTTAAGCATAAGAAGATTTGAGAAGGTTACAGGTGCAGATCTTGTTGTTTCTTATATCCATGGCGATGGTAAGATTGGTGTTCTTGTAGAGGCTGCTACAGATGTTGTCAACGATGACATCAAGGAAGCACTCAAGAACATAGCAATGCAGATCGCAGCTCTTCACCCACAGTATGTATGCGATTCAGAGGTTCCTGAGGAGTTCAAGGAGCATGAGATAGAGATTATCAAGGCTCAGATTGCTAACGATCCTAAGGTTGCAGGCAAGCCTGAGAAGGTTATCGAGGGCATGATTCAGGGTAAGCTCAACAAGGAGCTCAAGGAAATCTGCTTAAACGATCAGGTATATGTTAAGGCTGAGGATGGTAAGCAGTCCGTAGCTGCTTACCTTGCACAGGTTGGCAAGGCTAACAACGCTAACCTTTCTGTTAAGAAGTTCGTTCGTTTCGAGAGAGGCGAGGGAATGGAGAAGAAGCAGGAGAACTTCGCAGAAGAGGTTGCTAAGCAGATGAATATGTAAATTTCTGTTCAGGCAGATTTAGAAGAGTCCGCTAACCCGGTGAAATAACGGGTTGGTGGACTCTTTTTGTGTTAAGCTTTTCAAGGGACTGGATACTGTGCAATAATCAAATTCCAGATATTTTATTTAAGCAGTTTACCGGATAGTGTGACATAAAACTTGTGTATTCGTTCTGTCTGGGTTATAATTGATTTCATAGACTTGAAGGAGGGGATTGTATGTCGGTAGTTGGTGATAGCGGGATTGCGGATTCAATCGTTAATGCACAGATTAGTGAAGAAGGATATCTCTTTATCAATGGGAGAATCAGTTTCTTTACTGGTGATATGGTGGTCAATGGATTAAAGCAGAGCTTTGTGTTGGGAATGCCTGTGAAATATGAAGAGGATGATAAAGGCCGGAGATATGCCAGAGCCTTAAATCGTCCCAATCCATTGGAAACTGTAAGGTTTCTTTTTGATATTTCAGATGTTACTGCAATTGAGATGTGCATTGACGGTAATGACAATGACGAACGTTATGCTACTTATTTTTACTATAATTCAAATGGAATCTGCCAGCATGGCGTGTTCAGCGATTTGTCAGGCTACAATATTTTAGTTGAGCATGATTATGATTCAAAAGGCAGAATCGTGAGATATTATGAGCATACAGGTAACTGGTTGACGCAGATAGCATATGAGCAGGAGACAGCTCATATAAGATGTGGACATTCTGTTCAGGCGGATGATGCACTTATCAAGGATATATATGTATATCCGGATGGAGTGATTAAGGGGTTCATTAGAATATCGGATAAAGAAGTTCCGATGGATAATTTAAAATATGTGGGAGACAGGAAACACAGGATTATACCGGGAACCAATTATGACAGTCTTGTATGGGATATTATCAATTTCGATATGGATGATTGGACGTTAAAATAAGGACTGTAGCATAGTATGTGATTTACATCTGTATGTAATTGCATATTGAATGATTTGGTTGTAAAATAACAATTAGAAAAAACATGAAGAAATGAGGAAAACGTAATGAACATCACAATTACAGGAAACCTTGGCGGAGGAAAGAGCAGCGTGTGTAAGGAGCTTGAGAAATATGGCTTCAAGATTATAACAGGCGGAGGTCTTTTCAGAGATATTGCAAGGGAAAAAGGTATCTCTGTGCTTGAGCTTAATGAACTTGCCAAGGCAGACCGCACAATTGATGATTTGATTGATAATCGTACAGCTAAGATAGGAAGAGAAGAGGACAATATACTCTTTGATTCACGACTTGCATGGCACTTTGCACCATATAGTTTCAAGGTATTCCTTCTCACAGACAGCTATGAGGCTGCACGCAGAACCTTTGCCGGTGGTGCGAGAGAAGCTGAGGAGTATACGGACATCAATGCAACCATGGATGGACTTAAGCAGAGAGCAGACCTTGAGAGGGAACGATTTAAGGAATTATATAATATTGATTACTATGATAGAAATAATTATGACCTTATAATTGAGAGTACATATGCTTCACCGGAGCAGATTGCAAGGGAGATTATGAGAAATTTTGCTGAATATAAAGTAAAGAAATTCCATTCAAGACTTGAGCTTAATATCAGAACCTTCTATCCGGTCAAGAACTTTGCAGATTTTGATAAGGAATTGTTTAATAGCAAGGTATCAGAGCTTGGCAAGAGCGAGGCACTCTGCGCAGAAGAAAAGTTTACGGTTGCAGGTAGCAGCGGATATACATATATTCTCGGGGGAGAGGAGAATATATATGCAGCAATTAAGGCAGGGAGAGTATTTGGCTGTGTAGATTACATACATGATGACGAGGAGGCGGAGAAGCTTAAGCCACAGCTTACAAGAACTGATGTGGCGGAATATGAAAAGCTGGCTGGCTTTAAATATCTTGTATATCCGGACGAGCTTGGAAAAAAGCCGGGATTTCTGCTTAATGTATATGGAAAGTAGGCTATTAACACAGATTTTATAAAACATGATAATAATATTATATGCGAATATATGGCTGTTAGGCAACGAAGCAATTAGTTTAGCTGTATGCGATATTTTCGTTTAGATATCTAAGAATCTACATTTAAGGAGACGAATATAATGGGCGGATTTTTCGGCGTAACATCACAGCATGATTGTGTATTTGATTTGTTTTTTGGAATTGATTATCATTCACATCTTGGAACAAGGCGAGGAGGCATGGCAGTATATGGCAAGGATGGCTTCAACAGGGCTATCCATAATATTGAGAATGCACCTTTCAGGACTAAGTTCGACAAGGATGTCAATGATATGAAGGGTATTTATGGCATTGGCTGTATTTCCGATTATGAGCCGCAGCCGCTTATCATACGCTCACATCATGGAACCTATGCCATAACTACTGTGGGAAAGATTAACAACAATGATGAGCTTGTGCAGAAGCTTTTTAATGAAGGGCATACACACTTCTTTGAGATGAGCGGTGGCGAGATTAATGCGACTGAGCTGGTTGCTGCACTTATAAATCAGAAGGAGAACCTTATTGATGGTATCAGGTATGCACAGGAGTCAATAGCTGGTTCCATGTCTATTCTTCTTATGAATCAGGCCGGAATTTACGCGGCGCGTGACAGATTCGGCAGAACTCCCGTTGTGATAGGACGCAAGGAGGATGGATTCTGTGCTTCGTTTGAAAGCTTTGCATATAAGAATCTGGGATATAACGATTACAGGGAATTAGGACCCGGTGAAATAGTTGTCATCACGGAGAAAAACTGTGTTACACTTGCACACCCTAACAAGGAGATGAAGATATGTACATTTCTATGGGTTTACTATGGCTACCCGGCAAGCTCGTATGAGGGAATTAGTGTAGAGCAGATGCGCTATAACTGTGGTGCGAAAATGGCCATGCGCGATAATGTTAAGCCGGATATCGTGGCAGGAGTGCCTG
>ENA-OPEM01000325-OPEM01000325.1-human-gut-metagenome-genome-assembly--contig:-NODE-325-length-12792-cov-2.046243_pt1 | contig 12792 bp, 9 predicted proteins | sample MGYA00241634_ERZ501531 | MGnify/ENA primary metagenome ERZ501531 (study PRJEB25962, sample SAMEA2042385) | human gut metagenome | biome: human gut; feature: human-associated habitat; material: faeces... | reverse complement strand
ACCCACGACCTTTGAAAAGGTCGACCAAACTTTTATAATTGCTTGATAAAGCAATTTGCTAAATCATAATTTTAAATTTATAACTTAAGTATTAACGCTGTTAAGTTTTTTCCTGTCCTCTGCCTCAAAAACTTCAAGACACATATTATAAATAGCATTTACCTCTACATCAAGGTAAACCTCATCTTTAAAAAGTGCAAATTGAAGTGTTGATGTTATGTAAAGATAGTACAGCGCTTGTATGCTTTCAAAAGAAACATCAAGGTTTTTGGCTATATGATGAATGAATGTATCGTATCTCTTCGGAATACCTGAAAAGAAATCATAGCCCTGTTTTTTATATTTTGGAGAAGTATATACCTGATATACAAATCGCATATGCTCGCCGTAGTTTTTCTGCATCCAGCGTGGAAATTTTTCAAGATAATTCTTTAAATCCGCTCTTGAACGAGGTGCTTTCTTCATAAATTCTCGTTCAAATTTTATCATTGCATACTGTACAGATTCTGTAATTATCATATCTTTACTTTCAAAATAGTGATATAATGCTTGGTTAGTTTTAAATCCGCAATATTTGCACAAAAGCTGTAAACCTGTATTTTCAAGTCCGTTATCCATAAAAGCCTGAAAGCACTTGTCAAGGCACTCGCATTTACGCTTTTTATAAACAGCCGGATCAAATTTTTTCATTCCAACACCCCATTACATCTGTTGCTACAATTATAATTGTGTTGGGTATTTTTGTCAATAGCAAGACAAAATATCAAAAACAAAATACATATTTCATCGTAAGACTTGACAATTCGTTTATCAAATGCTAATATATTTTTTAAAGAAAATTAACTTATTTTTATAGATATACAATAGAATCGGAGGGCTATATATGAAAAAGAGTACAAAAAAGGTAGTAATAATAATTTGTTGCGTTCTTGCTGTTGCATTAATTGCAGGAGGCACAGTTGTTGGTGTAAATGTTTATAACAAAAATTTGAAGGAACAACAGATAGAGCAGATACTTTCTGACATTAAAGGAAAATATGATACCTTTGTAAATGAAAGCGACAGAGATAAACGAATTATAATCATCAAAAATCTTGAAAATGATTTGACTGACTATCTAAAAAATAATGAGCCTGTTGAGAAAATTAAAGAGGAGTATCAATCTGACCTTGAGCAGATGAAATCATACTTTGTGACCTACTATGAAAAGGTTATTAGCGACAACACTTTAAACGATGTTGAGAAAATCACAGACAAAACAAAACTCAAAGCTTGCAAGGACAAACTTACTACACTGCTTGATAAACTCAACAGCGAAAAAGATGCCGTTCTTTCAAGCGAAAAGTTTGAAGAATTAAAAACAAAAATTCAAGATTTGATTGATAAATATTCTGCAAGAATCGACGCTATTGAACAGGCAGAAAAAGAAGCAAAGGATAAGCTTGAACAGGAAGCTCAGACAATAATTGACGAAGACAAAGAAAAGATTGAAGAAGTTATTGAACCTGAAAACAACAGTTATACTGAGGAGAGCAACACAGCCGCAGAATCAACTGATACTGATTCAAACTATGACAGCTCAGATGATGATTCCGATACTCCAAATGATCTTGTTCCTATTACTCCTTTTGAAATTCCTGACGATTACATTTATACATATTAATTTTTTTGAATAATTTTAAAACGCAAGGCTTTTGTCCTTGCGTTTTTGTTTTTGTTCTAAATGATGAGTAAATTTAGTCTTTAGCTGTCACTAAAAATAAAAAAATTAGGTCAAGCCTTTTTAAAAGTACTTTTTTATGGTGGGTAAATTGTGGTTTAGCAAAGGTCGGGAAACTTTTGCTTAAATTAGCACAGACTTTATACCCGAAAATAAAAATTTGGTCAACCTTTTTCAAAGGTTGTGGGTGTGGGCAAAGCCCACATACTTTCCGTTTACGCAAACAGCCTTGGCAAAAGCCAAGGCTGTAAATAAGCTGTAAACTATAAAATTAGTTGTTGATAAGCTTGTCTTCGTTTGACCAGCTGTAAAGCTTTCTAACTTCCTTACCAACTACTTCTGCAGGATGCTCTGCAGCTTTTCTTCTCATAGCACGGAAGTGAGCCTGACCGCCTGCACTTGACATATCGAGTAAGAAATCCTTAGCGAAGGTACCATCCTGAATATCCTTCAATATCTTCTTCATAGTCTTCTTAGTCTCTTCTGTGATAAGCTTCGGTCCTGTGATGTAATCACCATACTCAGCAGTGTTAGAGATAGAATATCTCATTCCTGAGAAACCTGACTGATAGATAAGGTCAACGATAAGCTTCATCTCATGGATACACTCAAAGTATGCGTTTCTCTCATCATAGCCTGCCTCAACAAGTGTCTCAAATCCAGCCTGCATAAGCGCACATACACCGCCGCAGAGAACTGCCTGCTCACCAAAGAGATCTGTCTCTGTCTCTGTTCTGAAGGTTGTCTCAAGGACACCTGCTCTTGCACCACCGATAGCGAGTGCATAAGCGAGTGCAAGGTCAAGAGCCTTACCTGTTGCATCCTGATGTACGGCAACAAGACAAGGAACACCCTTACCTGCCTGATACTCACTTCTTACTGTATGGCCAGGTCCCTTAGGAGCTATCATTGTTACATCAACGCCCTTAGGTGGAACAATCTGTCCGAAATGGATGTTGAAACCATGAGCGAACATAAGCATGTTACCCGGCTCAAGATTCGGCTCGATTGACTCCTTGTAAAGCTTAGCCTGAAGCTCATCATTGATGAGAATCATGATAATGTCTGCTCTCTTAGCTGCCTCTGCTGCTGTATATACTTCAAAGCCCTGAGCCTCTGCCTTAGCCCATGACTTACTTCCCTCGTAGAGACCGATAATAACTTTACAACCTGAATCCTTAGCGTTAAGTGCGTGTGCATGACCCTGTGAGCCATAGCCTATAACTGCAATTGTCTTACCATCAAGTAAGGAAAGGTTACAGTCTTCCTGGTAATAAATCTTTGCCATTTTAATATCCTCCTGAATATAAAAAGTATTTCTATGTAGTTGCGTGGTAGCTTAAACTACGCAATGACACCTCTCTTAAGTCCTGTAAGACCTGTTCTGGCTAAATCAAGAATCTCATAGCCGTCTAAAAGTCCAAGGAAAGCAGTGAGCTTAGCTTCATTTCCCGTAAGCTCTATCATAACACTCTCAGGTGCTACGTCAACAATCTTAGCACGGAACACTTCCGCAACGGTGATAACCTGTGAACGCTCACTTGCGTCACACTTCACTCTGCAAAGTATAAGCTCTCTGCATACAGATGCCCCCTCCGGAAGAACCTCAATGCTCTTCACGTCAATAAGCTTTGAAAGCTGCTTCTCAATCTGGTCAAGGACATCCTCCTCGCCCGAAGCTGCGACAGTCATTCTTGATACTGAAGGATTCTCTGTGACACCTACAGTAAGACTATCGATATTGTAACCTCTGCGGCTGAAGAGTCCGGCTATTCTGCTGAGTACTCCGGCTTCATTCTCAACCAACAGTGAAAATACTCTCTGTCTCATAAGCACCTCCATTAATCATCCTCCGACTGTTATGCTATAGAATATATAACAATTCATTCTGTTGAATATTCACAATTTTCTTCTATAACTGTATTTACAGCTCATAAATATGTCGGACGTTACCTAGTATTTTAACAACAGATTTCTGATTTGTCAACAGAAATTACTACAATACTTTACAACATTAAAACGCAAAAAACTTACACAGCTAAACCGTGCAAGTTTATTGTCATTTCTTGATTTATTTTAACTTTTCATCCTCCGTTTTTGCTTTGACCATGTCTATGGAAACATCATTTTTATCCGCTGCTTCTGCAATCTCATTCTTAACGGACTGATTATTCTCTCTCTTTACCACAGCTTCCCTCATAAACTTATACACAACCGACATGACCGGCACGGCAAACATGATTCCAAGTATTCCGAATGCCCCACCGCCCACAGTGACTGCGAATATAACCCATATTCCCGGCAGTTCAAGCGATGAACCGACAACTCTCGGATATATAAGATTCGTCTCTATCTGCTGAAGAATCACAAGATATACGATAAACATGACTGCCTTAATCGGTGATATGATGGCAAGCAGGATAAATGCCACTGCACCGCCTATGTAGGCACCTGCAACCGGTATAAGAGCTGTGACGGCAATAACCGTGCTTATAAGCAGCGCATAATCGAATCTGAATATGAGCATTCCGATATAGCATAAGCTGCCGAGAATAAGAGCCTCTATGCACTGTCCTGAAATATATCTTCTAAACGTATCCGCTGTTACAACCGCAAGCCTCGCCAGCTTATCGTAGAACCTCGGAAGACCAACCTTCACCGTCCTTGATATCTGGTTTATAAGCTTTTCCTTATAGACAAGAATATTTGCAGAAATCACAATCGCCATAATAATATTAAACAGGAAGCTCACAATGTTACTCATAAAAGAAACAACCTGCGGCACCATATTTCCGATATATGTCAATGCTTTGTTGGCGAACCGCTCTATATTATCGGAAAAGCTTGCGACAAAGCTGTTAAGGTCAATTGTATCAAAGTCATACTTCACTGTAAGTTCATTGACCATCTCCTGAAACTGGGCTATATATGTGCTCCAGTTATTGATAAATTTAGCAATACTCCTAGTCAGCTCAGGGATAACAAATGCCAGTAAAGCTACAATTATCAGAATAAAAATAAGATACGAAAACACAATGGAAACAGCCTTCGCCGGCTTCCTGCTCTTTTTAAAAACAAACCTCTCCAGAAATTTCTGTATCGGAACCATCAGCATATTAAGTATAAATGCCATAAATATCCCTATCCAGAACGGCATAAGGATTCTGCCTATCAGTGCCACTTTTCCCGTGATGGCAGCCACATTGAGCACAGCAAACAGCACAAGCCCTGCAAAAGCTATTATCAGACATGATTTTTTTATACTATAATTTTTCAACCTTTCTCCTCCTCTTAACTTTTTCTAATCATAACACCACAATAATTATTTATCAACTTATTATTTATATTCTGCTGACATCTTGTAACCAAAAATGCCCCCGGCAGAAATTGCTGCCGGAGGCATTTTCTTGTAATGAACCAGAATTACCGTCATTATTATTTTGTTATATATCTTCTCTTTCTGAGGAGACATGCACCTGCAACACTGCCTGCTAAGAATATAATACCCATAAGCACTGATGCGGATGAATCGAAACCGGTTGAAGGAGCTGTGATAATTGCCTCGTCCGCCTTTACAAGCACATAAGTTGAGAAATGGTCAACTGTGAATGTAACCTTGCCATCCTCACCTACTGTCACTGTCTGCCCCTTATCCATCACAGTGTTAAGCTCCTCATTGTAGTAGTAAAGCTTAAGCTGTGTACCTGCTGCGAAGCCCTCTGCCTTAACAGTGATTGCCACCTTACCATTGAGATATCCGACTGATTCGAATGTGCATACAAGCATATCCTTATCCTCAACCTTTAATATCTCCTTTGCCTTCTCAGAAGCAGGAGCATAGTCATTGAACTTCACATTGAATCTGAATAATGAATCAGGAAGTGAATTAAATGTTGAACCATCAATAGTAAATGTCGCTGCAACATTTCCGTTCTCATCAGTAACAGCCACAACAAGTGTCTTCTTATCATTGATAAGCTTTGTGAATACATCATTTGAAACATAGCCATCCTTGCCGACCTTCTCTGTCACAGTGCTGTCTGCTGTTGAGAATACAGAGCTGCCTGCTGCTGCACCACTTGGTGTCTCCGGTGTGCCTGATGTCTCCGGAGTCTGTGTATTGCCGTCAAGGACAACCTTGATTGAAGGTGTTCCTGTAGGACGTGCACCGATTCCCTCTGCTACAGCATCTGTAGTCTCAAGGAAACCATTAAGGTTAAGTGTACCATCTTCATTTCTTGTAATTCCTGTGAACTCAAGTGTCTTAAACCATGCAGCCACATCCGCTGCAGCTCCTGAGCTGTTAGCCGACTTAGAACCATCCCAGTAATAGTTAGTATCTGCAAGATACTTAGCTGTGTCCTGTGAACCCTTTGGCTTGAACTGCTCGCCTGTTGTAAGACCGCTCTTAACATTGGAATCCTTAAATGAAATGATTCCTGTTGCTGCGAAATCTGTATTTGCAGCGTTGTTTGTATATAATGCTACATTGTAGCTCTCATTGTTGTATGAGATGCTTGATGATACCTGAATATCAGGACAGCTGTTAGAGTCGATACCCTTTGCTTTGTTGTTAAAAGCATAGGAATTGATAAGCTTGTGATAACCGGACATGCTGTCTCCGCCCATCTTAAAGCCGTTACCGTTTCCTGCATTCGTACCATCCTCAAGGTAACCATTTCCGTAAGCTACACAGTTCTGGATTGTTACAGAACCGATTGAACCTGTCTCAACCTTTGCAAATAAATCCCAACCATCATCTGCATTATTGTAAGCTAAACATCCGTCAAATACGTTGCCATCGCCAACTGTAAGCTTAGCCGCAAAGCCATCTGCATCCTCATAACCTGCATCTGCGTTACCGTATGATGTACAGTTGAGAATAAGGTTATATGAAGGCCACTGCTCTCTTGTATCTGTTGAGTAGAGACGGCTTATCTGAAGTCCTGTGTTTCCGTTATGATATGTGTTGATGTTATCAAGCACATTATGGCTGCCTGATACCTGAATACCCTTCTGAGCATTCTGTGAATGTGTACAATCAAATCCATTGAAGTACCAGTAATCACCGCCGAATACCATACCTGCACACTTGCCCTGGAAGTCGAATACAGGTCTTGTCGCTGCAGCAGGGTCTGCTACCATACGGATATTCTTCTCTGCTGTACCATTGACACCTCTCTCAACTCTTACAGTGCTGTCAAGAAGGTATGTACCCTCTGTGATAACGATTGTCTGTCCCGGCTGTACATACTTAACGGCTGTATAGATGTCTACCGGCTTATCCTTTGTACCATTACCTGATGAGGTTCCGTTAGGAGCAACATAGATATTGGTAAGTGCTGCGTAAGAATTATTTCTCACAACAGTAAGGTTGATATTGATAGGATCTGTATTTGCAAGCTTCATATCAGCACCCGGAACATAATCAGGATCCGGTGTGAATACTGCTGCAATCTCATTATTTGACTCTGATGTAAGTGTCATAGGAACATCAAGAGTCGTACCTGCCTTAACTGCAATGCCTGTTGAAACTGCTGCACCATTTAATGTGATGTCAACTGTACCATCAACATTTGCATTCATGCTGAATGTATAGTTCTCTGTATTTGCAACCTTAGCTGATGTAACATTTACCATAGGTGTCACATAAGTTACAGGCTTTTCCTCCGCTGCTGTATCATCAGAAGCAAGCACTGTCGAGAACTGGATATCCGTAAATGTAGCTCTTGCATTTCTTGAAGCGAAGAAACCAACATATACATTCTCTGAATCAATCCTGCTGAGTGCTTCAGGATCATAGTTCTTCTGCTGTGCAAGAACATTACCGGCTTCATCATAATATGTAATGAAGTAACCTGTGTTGTTCTTCTGGATTTCAAGAATGAAATCTGTAAGCTCTGCGATAGTTCCATCAACTGCTGCCTCAGCGTTACCCACTATATTATAGGTTCCTGCACCAAGTCCGTTCTGTGCTGCTGTTGTGTCAAGGGTTGTTGTAACACTCTTGAACTCATTCTGGACTGTAGCTGTATCGTTAGCTTCAAGCTTAGCTAAATTATCCTTAGTTACACCTGTCTTAGCGATAACACCAAGACCTAACTTCATTGAATACTTAGTACCTGTTGTATCTACAGCGTTCTTCTCGGCATTCCATAAGTACTCAATCTTAGAAGCGATAGCCATGTACTGGTTATTCCATATTGGGTTAGTCTCTCCATTCTGTCCAAGACGGTCCGCAGCCATGATACCGAAACCTTCCTGTCCATTGGAAAGCTTCCACTTATCAACATGAACCTTAGCTCTGAGTGTAAAGTTGTGGTCTGTCGGAACTGCTGTATAGTAGAATGCAACACCATCAGTTGAGTTAGGAACGATCTTACCCTTGCCGCCCTCACTGTATACCGTTACCTTGCCATCGTTGGCACTTCCTTCATAACCATTGTTCGCGCTGTCTGTTGATGAACCATATCTTGTAAAGCCCCATACCTGCTGCTGCTCTGCTGTGACAGTAGTCTCAACAGCCTGTGAAGCCTCACTCTTATCCTCACCTCTTACAGCAATGACTGTAAATGAATACTTCTCACCGACTGTAAGACCTGTAACTGTGTATTCTGTAGCTTCTGTAGTACCTACAAGCTTCTCTCCTGCATATACCTCATAGCCTGCTGCCTCCGCAACTGCACCCCATACTACATTTACGCTGCCGTTTCCTGTGCTTGTAGCACTCTCAATAGCAGGTGTGCCAAGTGGGAGAACGTATGAAAATGCCTCTGTTGTATTGCCTGCCTTGTCATCACAATCTGCTCTCTTAGCTGTGATCTTGAAAGAATAGCTTCCTGAAGCTGAAGGTGCGAATGTAACCGGCTTGGATGAATCTGCTGATGGCTTTGACTCAATAACTGCCCCATCTGCTCCAAGCATCTCTACAGTTACCATGTCTGCTCCGTCATATCCTATTTCCATTGTATAGGAAACCTCAATGCTTCCACCGTTCTGCTTAACTTCTGTGATAGAAGGAGCTGCAACTCCTGACCAGTCTGCTCTTGCAGGACGCTCACCGCCTGTTGTCTCTGTTACAGAAATGCTGAATACTCTGGCACCTCTGTTCATATCTGCGTTCTCAGGAGATACAACTCTGTATGTTCCTGCTGTAAGACCTTCGTATGTAAGAGCTGTTGCACTTGTTCCTGTTACAGAGCTGATATCTTCTTTGTTGGCAATGACTGAATTATCAGCTGCATTAATAAGACCAACCATTGAAGAATTAGAACCACCTGTGCTGCTCATCTTGACAACTACGGTTGCTGTTCCTGTTACAGTGAACTCAATAGCACCGGTCAAAGCCTTATCAAGCTCAATCGCCTTTACACTTCCATCTTTGTTGGTTCTTAAAGTAACCTTACCAACAGACTTAAAATAATTATTACTGCCTAATAAAGTTCCATCTTCAACCTTTGCCTTATCGCCACTGGCTGTAAGAGCTGTAGCATCTAAAGCATACTCATTAATCTGAACAGGAATTGTCTCCTCAACCTTGGCAGAAAAGACTCTGACACCTCTGTTCATATCCGGGTTCTCAGGAGATACGATTCTGTATGTTCCTGCTGCAATATTCTCAAATGTAAGCGTTGTCCTGCTTGTGCCTGTTACTGCTGTAGCAGCATCCTTCTCTGCAACAGCAGACTGGTCTGCCACATTTATGAGGCCTACGGCAGATGAATTGCTTCCACCTGTACTGCTTACTTCAATTGTAAGTGTAGCTGTACCTGTTACAGTAAATTCAATTCCACCTGTTAAAGCCTTATCAACTTCAATAGCCTTAACACTTCCATCACTGTTAGTTCTCTTAGTGACCTTACCTACTGACTTAAAATATCCATCGCCAAGCAGAGTTCCGTCTTCAACCGCTTCCTTATCTTTAGCTGCTGTGAGTGTCGTTACATCAAACATATGTGTGCCGTCATCCGCACTTACCTTAATTCCTCCTCCCGCAAAAGTCGTCGGCAATAGACCGATTACGAGAAGTAATGCCATAACCGACGCCAAAACACGTCTTAATAACTTGTGTTTCATAATATCCTCCTTAAAAGAATTTTTAGCATGTATACCGAAATTATGGTCACAATCTCCGCTTATACATACCCACGTAAGGTTATAATACCATTCTTTTAAACATAATTCAACCATTATATGAAAATTTTTTATGCATTTCTTACAAATTGAAAACTCTTACATTAAAATGTAAGTACTTTTTTTGCACAAACTATTTTCTCAAATCCGCTATTTTCATGTAAATACTTACCTCGGAGTATCCACCCCCCAATCTGCTCCTGTACCAACACCTGCGTAAAAAAAGAACCCGACCAGGCTGTCATGGTCGGGTTCTTTAAGTTCAGGGGGCTGTCTTTCAGCCACCGTTTTAATTATCATATTTCTTTTTAAGAGATGCGAATTCCTGATTGATGCGCTGCACCGTATCGGTATCCCCGCACAGGTTATCCGGATGGTATATTTTAAGCAAATCCTTGTACCTTTTCTTGAGAGCCAGTTCGCTTCCGACACCTCGAAAGAACATTGTTGACTGTCCCCGCGTGCTGTAGGCACTGCCCGGCTTTTCGGAATATGACTGTTTCTTCATATTCTCAAGGCGTATCCTTTCCTGTTCAACAGCCTTTTTCTCTACTGCAAGCCTGTACAATTCCTTTTTCAGAATCTCCAGCTTCTTCTCAAACAGTTCATTTTCCTTCGCCATACGCTCTTTCTCGTGCTCTATGGCTGCCTTTTCCTCATTTATTCTTATGTTTTCCTTAAAAAACCATGCCTTCATACCGGCAAGCTGCTGTTCGTCAGCTGCGAATACATCTGTTACTGCATCAGCCACCAAAAACACCTCCCAAATTTAAGACACTTATTTATCTGCTCATCTTAACCGCAGTCTCAAGGGCAACTTCCATCATCTGTGTGAAAGAATTCTGTCTCTCCTCTGCTGTTGTAGCTTCACCTGTAAGAAGGTGATCGGAGATTGTGAGAATCGCAAGTGCATTCTTCCCCGCTCTGGCAGCGTTCATATAGAGTGCTGCTGCCTCCATCTCTACTGCCATTACTCCAAGCTTGCGCCACTTAGCGGAAGCTTCAGCGTCATCACTGTAGAATGTATCAGATGAGAGAATATTTCCAACATGATAGTCCACTCCGTTCTCCTTAGCAGACTCAATAGCTGCTGCCATAAGCGGATAGCTTGCTATTGCCGAAAAGCTTCCCGGCAGACCGAACTGTGCTCCATAGCAGGAGTTGGTTGATGCTCCCATGCCGATTACAAGATCCCTTACATGCACATTCTCCTGCTTGCCGCCTGCTGAGCCTACACGTATAATATTGTCGACATCAAAGAAGTTAAAAAGCTCATAGCTGTAGATTCCGATTGAAGGCATTCCCATACCGCTCGCCATAACGGAAACCTTAACTCCCTTGTACTCTCCTGTATAGCCCTGAACTCCCCTTACATTATTCACAAGCACAGGATTGGTGAGAAAATTCTCAGCGATGAACTTCGCGCGAAGCGGGTCGCCCGGCATAAGTACAGTCCTGCCAAAATCTCCCGGCTTTGCATTTATATGTGGTGTCGGATAATTTGCCATATTGTATTTCCTCGTTTCTTTTTATTTATTAAAGTTGATGATATTCTCCTTATTGAGAACAAAATCATAGTAATTACAGTCTTCCCTCTTTCTCCATCCGATATGCTTCCAGAAAGCATTTCCGATATCGTTCTCCGTAAAAGCGATAAGCGTGACATTGCTTACATGCTCTGCCTCAAGCGCTTCCATAGCCTTTACCACCATGGCTTTTCCTATTCCATGATTGCGGTAGTCCTGTGCAACACACACATGGTAAAGAGTCCCTCTTCTCCCATCATGCCCGCACAGAATACTCCCGATAATCACTCCATTGTCCTCAGCCACAACACTTGTTGTCGGATTCCTCTTAAGAAAAACATCAACACCTTCTCTCGAATCATCAATAGAACGTATTGCAAATCCCTTAATCGAAAGCCACAGGCTGCTGACACCATCATAGTCAGCTATAGTCATGGTTCGTATAATGACACTCATTATTTAGCCTCGATATACTTCTGAGCCGTAAGAAGCTCTGCAATCAGGACAGCTCCACCTGCTGCACCACGGATTGTGTTATGTGAAAGACCTACGAACTTGTAATCAAATACCGTATCCTCTCTGAGACGTCCGAAGGATACGCCGAAGCCGTTCTCATAATTTACATCAAGAGCAACCTGTGGACGGTTATCCTCCTCAAGATACTGGATAAAATGCTTAGGTGCGCTAGGAAGGTTAAGCTCCTGCGGAAGACCTGAAAAGCTTCTCCACTTCTCAATAATCTGCTCCTTTGTAGGCTTCTTCTCAAAGCTTACGAATACTGCTGCTGTATGACCGTTAAGAACCGGCACACGGATACACTGTGTCGTGATAACAGGAAGCTTTGCCTTCTCAATCTTACCATCGACAACCTTACCCATGATACGAAGCGGTTCCTGCTCACTCTTCTCTTCCTCCCCGCCGATGTAAGGAATGATGTTTCCTACCATCTCAGGCCACTCCTTGAAGGTCTTGCCTGCACCTGAAATTGCCTGATATGTAGTTGCAACCACTACCTTAGGACCGAACTCCTTAAGTGCTACAAGAGCAGGTGTGTAGCTCTGGATTGAGCAGTTAGGCTTAACAACGATAAAACCTTTCTTGGTTCCAAGTCTCTTCTTCTGCGTCTCAATAAGCGCAAGATGCTCAGGGTTAATCTCCGGAACAACCATAGGAACATCCTCTGTCCAGCGGTGTGCGCTGTTGTTGGAAACCACTGGTGTCTCTGTCTTAGCGTAGTCCTCCTCAATTTTCTTAATCTCTTCCTTAGTCATGTCTACTGCGCTGAATACGAAGTCAACCTGTGAAGCTACATGCTCAACATCATTTACATTGAGAACTACCATCTTTCTTACTCTCTCAGGCATAGGTGTATCCATCTTCCAGCGGTCACCTACAGCATCCTCATAGGTCTTT
>ENA-OPEM01000323-OPEM01000323.1-human-gut-metagenome-genome-assembly--contig:-NODE-323-length-12802-cov-3.410842_pt1 | contig 12802 bp, 9 predicted proteins | sample MGYA00241634_ERZ501531 | MGnify/ENA primary metagenome ERZ501531 (study PRJEB25962, sample SAMEA2042385) | human gut metagenome | biome: human gut; feature: human-associated habitat; material: faeces... | reverse complement strand
TAAGGCGATTATCGTGGAATCGGAGCCGGACTGGTATGTAAAGCAGGTTATGGAAGATTTCGTGGTAAGGGCAGAGAGAATCCGTAACGGTGGTGTTGACCCTTCCGTAGATAACTTTCTTAAGATTACCCACGAGGCGAGATTGCTTGGAACGGATGCAAGACTGATTGACAGGGATGCACCAAATAACCCGGATGGAAAGCTGAATAAGGTAGCGGAGAATGTATGGAAGGAGTATCGGGAAGGCAATAAGGACGGAAAGATAGGCTGTCAGCTGATTTTTTCTGATATTGGTACACCGGGAGCAGACAAGGATTTCACAGTCTATCAGTATCTTAAGGATGCACTTATCCAGTATGGTATTCCTGCGGAAGAGATAGCATTTATCCATGATGCAAAGACGGATGCCCAGAGGGATGTGCTGTTTAAGGAAATGAGGACCGGTAAGAAGAAAGTGCTTATCGGTTCTACAGATAAATGCGGTACGGGTGTCAATGTGCAGACCCATCTTGTGGCACTTCATCATGTGGACTGTCCGTGGAAGCCTTCTTCCATAGAACAGAGAGAAGGACGAGGTATCAGACAGGGTAATGAGAATGAGGAGATAGCAGTTTACCGCTATGTTACCAAGTCAACCTTTGATGCATACAACTGGAGTCTGGTGGAGAATAAGCAGCGATTTATCAGTCAGGTTACTACAAGCAAGGCAGTAAGCCGAACCTGTGAGGATATTGATGAAGCTACTCTTTCTTATGCAGAGATAAAGGCTGTGGCTACAGGCAATCCGATGATAAAGGAAAAGATGGAGATTGATAACGATGTGCAGCGATTAAAACTTTTGAAAGCATCCTATGACAACCAGAGGTATTCGCTGCAGGATAACTTCATGATCCGTTATCCGAAGCTGATTAAGGCGGCAACGGAAAAGTTAGCCTGTGTCAGAGAGGATATGAAAGCAAGGGATAAGGAGCTGATAGACAATCCGGACTTTGCCATTACGGTAGGTAAGTTTACTTATACAGAGAGAGCAGACGGCGGTGCCATAATGCTTGAAGCCATAAGTAAATGTAAAACTGGGGAGACAAGTGCCCTTGGCAGTTTCCATGGCTTTGAACTTCTGGTGGAAAAAAACTTCATGGGTACTCATTACCTGATTCTTCGTGGTAAGACAGAGTACAAGGTAGAGCTTTCCGCCAGCCCGGTGGGCAATATGGTAAAGCTTGAAAACTGTTTTAACGGTATTCACGAGAATGAGGAATTTCTGTTAAAGAAGATTGAGCAGTACGAAAACGACTTAAAGGCATCAAAGGAAGAGTATGAGAAGCCTTTTATGCACGAAGAGGAGCTGCAGGAGAAGTTATCCAGACAGTTTGAATTAAATGCCCTGTTAGACCTTGAAAACGAAAAGATGGCAGATGCAGACCTTGGAGGAATGGAGGAAGACAAGAGCATGAATGTAGCTGAAAACGAAGTGCCTTATCAGACAAGGCAGGATAAACAAAGATAAGAGAGTGAGCCCTGCCGTCTGGTGGGGCATTTCTTATCTTAAGAATATGGGAGGCGATTGATTTGAGCAGAAGAAAAGTGTTTGCCGGGATTTGTATTGTGGTGGGAGTTTTGTTCTTTGCCATTCCGATTGTGTATCACTACACAGGAATGAGGGAGACGGACAGGCTGACACAGGAATTTGAACAGAAGTTGGAGGAGAAGCAGGAAGATGAGACAGAGATGGAAGAGAACGGGGAGAAAGTCCAAGCCGCCATTAGTGAAGAGGATGCAGCCATATTTGCAGAAGGGGATGTTATTGCCATTCTGGAAATTGAGAGCATAGGTATCCGCTATCCGGTGGTGGAAGGGTGTTCTTCCGCAAATCTTAACAAGGCAATCGGACATTTAAGCGAAACCGGAAAGATAGGAGAAAAAGGGAACTGTGTTCTTGCAGGGCATAATGGGAGCAGATATGGAGAGTTCTTTACAAAGCTGAATCAGGTGACAACCGGGGATGTGGTAGCACTACTTGATACAGAGGGGACACTTCATACTTATGAAGTGACAGAAACCTTTGTGGTGGGTCCTTATGATAATTCCATCAAGACACAGAGAGATACGGAAGAACTTACCCTTTTTACCTGTGCAGAGAGAGGCACAAAGCGTTTCGTGGTGAAATGTGTTCCGGTCAGGGAGGAATGTGCTTATGGAGAATAGGAAGAAATACCGTCTTGGAGAAATTGAAGAAATAATCTCCGAGATGGAGTTTGAGGACAGATGTGATGAGATTGTGGAGATAGATGATGACTTACAGCTACTAATCAGCGGCTGGTATGTGGTGGTTCCAAGTCTTTCACTTACCCTGCGGGCAGGTGTGGCATGTGCTTTTGATGAAGAGGCAGGAATGTTCATGCCGGACTTTGATGTAACGGTACTGTATGAGGATGAGCTTATGGCAGATAAGTGGATTTACTACGAACAGGACGGATTTACGGTTACTCTGGCAAACTGGCTAAATGGCAGGCTGCCAATCAGTAATATCGAAACTTTAGAGTGTTATCTGGTGATACCGGATACAGAAGATTAACCGGTCTGGCGGTCCCAGACAGAAAGCGAGGAATTTATGAAGTATTCAATTAAAGTAACAGAAGCAAAGAATCAGGAAGGGAATGTAAAGGGATTTGCAACACTTGTGTTCGGTGATTCCTTTAAGATTACCAACATCGCCATTTTGGAGAACAAGGAGAAGGATTCCCTCTTCGTATCTATGCCCCGTTATAAGTCATCGGAGCGTGATGAGAATGGCGGTACTATCTATAAGGATGTCTGCAATCCGATTACGGCAGAATTTCGTAAGGAGCTTTACGACAATATCCTTGAGGCGTTTGAGCAGGTAAAGGCTTCGGATGGTCAGGAGTTTAAGACAGAAAAAGGCGAGATGGAAATGCCGGAGTTTAGTGTTACCGTAACGCCTTATGAGAGGGAAGGCAGCAATATTCGTGGTCTTGCCCGTGTGTATTTTGAGGACAGCTTTATCGTCAATAATGTGAGTATCTTACAGGGGAAGGATAAGCTTTTTGTAGCAATGCCATCCTACAAGACAAAGCAGACAGATGAACAGGGCAAGGCTATATATCAGGATGTGTGTTATCCGGTAACAAAGGAATTTCGTGAGAAGCTTTATACCGAGATTGTGAATCAGTATGAGATTGCCAAGTCTAAGAAGGAAGAACAGGCATTAGGTTCTGCTAAGAATCAGGCAAAGTCACAGGCAAAGGATCAGTTCATGAAAGCGGATGGTAAGGACTTGCCCTTTCGCTAATGACAACTAAGTAAAAAAGCAGGGTGGCCGAGGCTGCCCTGCGGAAAAGGAGGAAACAGACTATGGAAGAAAGACCAATGACCGGAGAAGAGGTTATGAAACAGCTTTTGTCATCTCTGAATGGTAATGGTATGCAGCAGGCGGCAAACGGAGTATATGAGCTTTGTGCCTATGTGGACAGTATGACACACAAGGTCGAAGATATGACAGAAGAGATTGCAAAGCTGCGTGACGATATTCAAAGGATGCAGGAGGACACCGTTACCAACAGGCTCAAGAAGTCATTAAATGAAGCGACTGATCGTCTGGAAAGTCGCTGCAACGAGATTAAGAAGCAGCTTTTTGAGGTAAAGAAAGGTGTCAAGAAGAAGGCTTCTGAAATCATGACAGATTTTAAGAAGCGTGGCAAAGAAGCCTTAAACCGAGTGTCGGAATTTGTCGGATTGAAAGATAAACTTATGGGCATCAGAAATAAGGTCAAAGAGGGAATTGCCGATACGGAGCATACTATCTCAAAGATTGATGCTTTTGGTAAGGGAATGAGAGAAGCTGGACAGAAGGTGGTTAATACGTTCAGAACCTTTGCTGATAGGGAAGAGGTGGATTATTCCGGGCAGGAGAAGAGATTTTCCAAGACCGAGATAATGAAAAAGCCGTGGAAATGGCAGAAGAAAGTGTATGAATCCATGATACTTCGTCTGGATGCATCCATTGATAAGGTGGAGGATTTAGCAAGGGATATGGAGATAGAACGGGCGAAGGATAAGCAGGTGGAAACTGCTGACAGAGCAGATTCTGATTTGCAGGAGGTTACAACTGGCTTCGCTGTGGCTGAACCTACGGAGGAGTACAGGTACGGTGCGGAAGCATTTGAAGCTGCCAGTGCAAAGGAAAAGCAGACAAAGATACCGGAAGTAAAGGTTCCGGATGCTCCTAAGCAGGGGAAGAGCAGGTGATCCTATGACGGATAAAGAGAAAAGGTACTGGGCATATTTTTTGAACGGGAATGGTAAGATAGATTACTTTGAACAGTGCAAAAGATGTGTTTATACCTGCAAGCAGAGCTTTCGGATAAAGGAACTTAGGTGCAAGAAGTATCGTGAAGTAAAATAGCCGGAGATGAAAACATGTCACTGTATCTGATGGTATGGTGGCATGTTTTTTTATGATTATTAGGTTATCGTAAAAATATGTGTATCTATCACAGCGATATGATAGAATCATAGAAAGAGAATAATGTCGAAATATGCGATAAAAATAATTTGACAATACAGATTATTTTAAATAGAGTAATATGTGTAAGATGTCAACTATAAGAAGCTACACGGGAAGAGCATATGAACAAAGGAAAGAATAGTACGGTAATAGATTATATTGCAAAAAAGGAAAATGTACCGGTGGCAGAGGTAACGAAAGAGATACAGAAAGCCATTGATATTGCCTATAAGTCAAGAGATACACATGAAAAGTGGGGAAAGCTGTTCGGTGACAGAAAGCCGACACCGGAAGAATTTATTGCAGTGATTGCAGAAAACCTGAAAGGATAACAGGAACAATGCAGGGTATATCATTCCTGTTATTCAGGCTTCTTGTATTCTAGCAAATCGGAAATGGAACAATCAAGTGTGTTGCAGATACGAATGAGAACATCTACATCAAGTCGTGTAATTGTACCGTTCAGATAACCGTTTAACTGGGCTCTTTGCAGTTCAGCACGCTGACAGAATTTGTTTTTACTAAGTCCGGTAGTCTCAAGAAGTTCTTTTAAATGTATTTCTAAAGTACCCTTGTTTTCCAAAACAAAAACCTCCCATAAATATGATATGTATATTATAGCTTTTTCTAATCTGTTTAATCAGTTGTAGTATGTTATAGATGAGTAAATAAATATAGAAAGTTATACATAATCAACGCAGAAAAATGATAAGCTTGTAAAGAAAGGGGATGAATAATTATATGACAGTAATCAGTACTATTGGCAGCCTGATGGTTGTTTTATTTTTGGTTTCAATGCCTGTATATTGGATATGGGCAGGGTATCATATTATTCGGTGTCAGAAGAAACATAATTGTGTGAATCGAAAATGTGCTTATTGGGAGATGTGTGCTCATAACACACAGGAAAAACAAAGAGAGCAGCTATTGTGGCGAATTGAAATGGCAGAGGAATATTCAGGAGAGGATTTATCAGAGATTAAAGAGAAAATAATGAAATAATAATATTAAGGGTGGCGATGTGCCACCCTTTTAATATATGAAACTATTGTGTTTGCAATCATGAAAAAATGATTTTAACTTTTCACCGCCATTTCATCCACCGTCAGAATACAGGCACAGTACCCCTTCTCCGGCTGGAAACAACGGATTGTAAGATTCTGGTTAATCTCCGGGCTGTAATCACGGATGATGGACTGCTTGCCGTTTAAGGCAACCTCTGCATAGGGGATGAGCCACTTCTTATCGCCATTCGGGAACACTTCATAGAAGGAGTGGTTCAGCATATCCTCCACGGGAACACCTTCTAAAACAGCCATTTCCTTATTACAGTAGCGGAAAACAAGGTCGATGCCCTTGCCGTCCTCGTGGAATACTAATTCGATGACACAGAATGCGATAGGGGCATCCTCCATGATGGCACATCGTTCCTTGAGGCTTAAAGCAGGCACATTATCTTCCGTTGCTGTCTTTTTCTTTGTCTTTGCAGATATATTGGAAGGCAGGTCACCAAAAAGCTCATCCCTGTGCATATTGTGGATGCCGGGGGTGCGGTGCCTACCGTCAAATACTTTACCGTCCACCATGGTGTAGTTGTGCTTACTGTCAATGTTCACAATATGCCGCTTGGCAACATAAATACCCTTTTGAATATTCCAGAAGTCGTTTTCCGGCAATTTCTCTGCAACTGCTTTGACAGGAGCAGAGGTTTCATAGCAGTTACCATCCAGCATCTGGATATAGGTACGCTGCTTATGTCGGGTGACATATAGAATATCCTCCGTGAGAATATTGCGTTTGTGAAATAATCGGGCTACCTGGTCTGCCATAAATATCTCCTCTATGATTCTCTGTTCATCTGTCTATACATCAAGAATAGTATGAAAGTGATTAAAAGTCAATCTGAAATATTAGAATTGAACATAAACAAATTTGTGGATTAAAAAGAAGATATATTTGAATTTCAAATAAAAAATTCTTGAAGAAACAGCCTTTTTTTAGTACAATAAAGTTGGGTTACTGTATAGAATGATAAACAGAAATTCATGATAGATTTGTTCATATTATTTATCTGAATATGACTGGAAAATAAGAGAATATCTTTATGCGGACGGGATGTGTAATTGCACCATAGTTCGGACAGGAGGAATGACATTATGAAAAAATGGAAAGAAAGAGGAAAGAGAATCGCAGTATTGTTACTTACGGCAGCCTTGATTGGCAACAGCGTGGACTTATCTGCTCTTACGGTAAATGCAGCGGAGAAAGAAAAAGTGCTGACCTGTGAAAAAGAGGAGCATACCCATGACGATAGCTGCTATGAAGATAAGCTGATCTGCGAAAAGGAAGAACACACCCATGACGATAGCTGCTATACCATCACGACATCTTCCAATTCTGAGGACGAGAAGCAGGAGGGTGAAAGTCAGGATGATACAACGGTGACAGGAGACAGTGCTGAGCAGACTACATCGGAAGAAATAACCGAGACAGCAAAGCGTATCACCTCATGGACATGGAATGATGAAGAGGAAATGCTGGACTTGGAGGAAAACGTGCTGGCACTTCCCGGTGCATCCAAAGATCATATCGTATCCTTTGATGACATCGTATCATTCCTTCCTGCTTCCATCACAGCCACGATTACAACATTTGCGTCCGTTACCGAAACAGAGGATACAGAAGCAACAGACGAATCGGAAGAAACGGATGGAGCAGAAGAAACCGTGACTCTGGAAGGCTGGGTATGTGAAAACTACCCGGAGGATGGTGCATACAGCGGTAATTATACTTTCACAGCTACTCTGCCTGAGGGCTATGAACTCGCAGAGGATGCAGCAGCACTGAAAGTAAATGTGGAACTGGGCGGAGCGCAGCTTTTGGAAGCAACCACCATCACACCAACAAAACCGGAAAATGGTAATGGTACAGCAGAAAACCCGTATCAGATTACCTCGGCGGCAGAACTTTACTGGTTCGCCGGACTTGTAAACGGAACTCTTACAGACGTTACTAAAAATAGTTCAGCCTGTGCGAAGCTGATGAATGATATCACGGTAAATAATAATCTGCTTGACAGGATTACATATAAAACAGATGATGACGGCAATCTGACCAATGAAGTAGCAAACGGCGGGAACTTCATTTCATGGACACCGATTGGAGCAGCTAATAACGGCTATCAGGGGACTTTTGATGGAAATGGAAAGACCATCAGCGGACTTTTGATGGAAATGGAAAGACCATCAGCGGACTCTTTTTCAATGATAGCCAAAAAAGTCATGTTGGCTTGTTTGACAATATATATATGGCAACAATTCGGAATGTCGGTGTCGTTGATTCTTATTTTTTCGGAGAACATTATGTCGGAGGCGTGTGCGCATTTGGTGTAGATGGTACGATAACTGGCAGCTATAACACAGGAGTGGTAAGTGGAGAAGGATGTGTCGGAGGCGTGTGTGGAACTGGTAGCAGTGTTACGATAACTGACAGCTATAACACAGGTAGTGTAAGTGGAAATGATGATGTCGGAGGCGTGTTCGGATATGGTGAAAATTGTACGATAAACAATTGCTATTATCTGAAAGCGGAAGGCACGGATTTGGGTGGCATTAACGGCGCAGATGTCGAAGGGCAGGCTGAAGGAAAAACCGCTGCACAGTTTGCATCCGGCGAGGTTGCATACCTTTTGCAGGATGGACAGAAAGTGGGAGAAGATGGCACGATACCACAGGTCTGGGGACAGAACATTGATAATGATGGTGAGAAACAATCTTTTCCTGTTTTTAGTAATGCGAAAGTCTATAAACCTTCAGAAAGTTCTCCTTGTAAGGCTGGATACACAAATAATGCGGAAGGCTTAAAGGAACATGATTTTGGCGATGACAAGACTGGCGAAAGCTGTTCGGACTGTAGTATAAAGAACATCAACTATTCCGGTATCAGTATTAGCGGTGTGGATACCCTTTACTACTATACAGGTAATGAGATTAAGCCGGATATTACCGTAAAAAACGGCGAGACATCATTAACTCTTGGTGAAGATTATAACATTACTTATGGTAATAATACGAGCGTAGCGGAAAGCAATGCTGAAAATGCTCCTTATGTGAAGATTACCGGAACAGGCAATTATACAGGAGAAATTACAAAGAACTTTACCATTGCTTATATTACTGCTCCGGATAATTATATAACAGGAACGCAGGGAGAGAATGGTTGGTACACCTCAGATGTTACAATCGGAGCAGATGGCTGGCAGGTATCAACGGATGGAACTGATTGGAAAGACAGCATTCCGGTTACCGAAGAGGGAACACATTCTTATACTCTTTATTTTAAACACAGTAACGGATACATTACAGATAGCATAAACAAAGAGATTAAGCTTGATAAAGCTGCTCCAACCGGAACCATTCAGGTAAAAGAAAGTACATGGGATAAATTTTTAGAGAAAATTTCCTTTGGCTTCTATACCAACACCAAAGAAAAAATTACGATTACATCAGAGGATACCGGCTCCGGTATAGCCTCTACAGAATATCTGGTATCTGACAAGGCATATACACAAATTTCAGATATGCAGAATCTGAGTGGCTGGAAAGATTATGATAATAGCAATAAGCCTAAAATCAAGACGAACAGGACCAACTATGTGTATGCGAGAATCACAGACAATGTCGGAAATGTAACCTATCTGTCCAGTGATGGCATTTTGCATGATGATGAGAAACCGTATATTTTTGATATAACCCCGGTCATGAAGGATCGCTCCGGTAGTGTGACATTTGATATTTTTGAAGATGGAAGCGGTCTTGAGAAGGTTTATTTCTTATATAGTACGGATATTGATAAGGTAACAAGTGCTACGACAGAGAATTTGAAAGCATCTGATTATCACAATGCAACCGGAACCTTTACATTATCAGACCTGAAACCAAATACCGAGTATTACTGTGCAGTTCTTGCAGTGGATAAGGCAGGAAATGAAAGTTATCTTTTAAATAGCACATTTAAGACATTAAAGGAAGCCATCACGGGAACTGTATCCATTTCCGGAGAGGCAGTATATGGAAAAACATTGACAGCATCCTATGAGGGACTTGCGACAGATGCCGGCAAAGTTACAGTTTCATGGTATCGTGGAGAAGATACTACAGCGATTGCTACCGGAGATACATATACTTTAACAGCAGATGATGTAGGAAAAGTGATTACAGTTAAGGTTACCGCTGAAAACTGTTCCGGAGAACTGACGGATTCCACCGCCGAGGTAGCAAAGGCAGAACATCCAAATCCACCGACGAATGGAAATGTGGATGATGAAAACAATACCTTTACCTTTAACGGAACAAGCGGAGTTACTTACGAATACAGTACCGATGGTGGAGCAAGTTGGACGGATATTACGGTAGATTCCGGCACCGGTGTTGGTACTGTTACAGTTGGAAACGTGATAGTCAACACAGGAGATTTACAGGTACGGGCAAAGGAAACAGATGGATATAAGGCAAGTGATGTTATTTCCAATACATCTGCCTATACCGCAACCTTAGAAGGCAGCGTAAGCCTTTCCGGAACTGCAAAGTATGGGGAAACCTTAACTGCAACTGTAACCGGAGCACAGCAGGGAGCTGTATTAACCTATACCTTCTATGTGGACGATACAGTGCTTCAGCAGGGAAGCAGCAATACTTATAAGATTGAACAAGAAGCAATTGGAAAACAGATTACAGTTAAGGTATCTGCGGAAGGATACAAAGGAACAGTCAATGATACTTCGGATACTGTTGCAAAAGCAGACGGAGTGCTGACACTGAAACAGACTGAATTTACCCAGACCTTTGGGGATGAGGCATTTGAGCTTGGATGTAGCAGAACCGGAGACGGAACGATTTCCTATAAAGTTTCCGATGAAAAGGTCATTAAAGTTTCCGATACCGGAGTAGTAACGATTGTGGGAGCAGGAAGTGCCACCGTAACAGTATCTCTTTCGGAAACAGAGTGTTATACCGGTGCGGCAGAGCAGACGATTAAAGTCAATGTGGCAAAGAAAGACTATGTATTAAATCCGTCAACAGGTACGGCAGCTTATACATATAAGCAGGGAGCAAGTAATGTGGCGGTGGATGTTGCAGGAATGCTTCCGGCAGATAAGGGTAATACAACATACTCTGTGTCAACGGCAGATGCCGGTACGATACTTGAAAATGTATCGGTAGATAAAAATGGTAATCTTACCTACAATGTGAAGTCATTTGATAACTATACAGATGGAATTACAGCAACTATTGCAGTCACTGCAACGATGGCGAATTATAAAGATGTAACTTATACATTAACTGTAAAGATTACTGATAAATTCGTAGTGACGGAAAAGGCAGGTGCAAAGGTTTCTTCTGACAGCACATCCCTTGTGTACGGACAGAAGATAAGTGCATTAAAGCTTAATACCACAGAAGCAAAATTTGTAGCCAATGGAACAGAGGTAGCAGGTAAACTTAGCTGGGAAACACCGAATGAGGTACTGAATGCCGGAAGTCATCAGGTTACATGGAAGTTTGTGCCGAAGAATGAAGCACTTTATCAGGGATGTACCGGAACAATCACAGTAACCGTAAGTCAGGCGACACCGAATGTGACAACTGTTCCGACAGTGGCAGACAGAGTATATCATTCAACTGCAGCATTAACAGATAGTGATCTTGTTGGTGGAAGCGTAAGCTGGACTGTTGGCGGCGTGGAAAAGACTGTTACAGGTACCTGGAGCTGGAAGACAAACGGCACAGTTCCTACAACAAATGTGAACAGCTATGTAGCAGTATTTAATCCGACAGATACCACGAATTATGTGCCGGTAACGAAGAATATTACCGTCAGGGTTGTAGCAGCAACAGCTTATGTGGCTGAAAAACCTACTGTAAGTGCTATTACTTACGGACAGACCTTATCAGATGCAACAATAGCAGGTGGAAAAGTACAGTACAGTGAGAATGACACAACTCTTGTAGACGGAACATTTTCTTGGAAGGATGCAAGCCTTGCACAGAATTGTGCAGACAGCAATCTGACAACTTATGTATTGGTATTCACACCGACAGATCGTGCAAATTACAACACGGTTGAAACGGATGTAACCATCACAGTAAATAAGGTAAAAGACGCACCGCATATGCCGGGATCGGCTATGAGTGTTCCATACAGTAACAAAACTGTCGGTACAGTTACTTTAGCGAAAGACTGGACATGGCAGGAGAGTGATAAGGCTACTGCATTGGAAGTAGGTGTGCCTGTGACCGCAACTGCTGTTTACAATGGTGCGGACAAGGGCAATTATGAAAATGAATCAGTGGTAATCACAATTACCAGAAGTGATTGTGAACATAAGAATACTGAGGTTAGAGGTGAAAAGGAATCCACCTGTAAAGAGGAAGGATATTCAGGAGATACCTATTGTAAGGATTGTGGAGAATGTATCAGTACAGGTCATGCCATAGAGAAAAAAGAACACTCCGGCGGAACGGCAACATGTACCCATAAGGCGAAATGTTCAGTCTGCGGTGCAGAGTATGGCACTTTAAATCCGAATAACCACGAAGCCATAAAGCTGGTGGGTAAGAAGGATGCTGATTGTACTTCTTCCGGTTACACCGGAGATAAGTGTTGCAGTGGTTGTAATGCAGTCCTTGAAAAAGGAAAGACAATAGCCGCAACCGGACACGATTATCATTCAGAGATTACAAGGCAGCCTACCACTACAGCGGAGGGCGAGAGAACCTATACCTGTGTAAACTGCAATGACACTTACACAGAAACGATTCCAAAGCTTCCTGAAGAAGAACATGAGCATAACTATACTTGTACGATAACAAGGGAAGCAACCTGTACCCAGACAGGAATTAAGACATATACATGTAAGTGTGGTGACAGCTATACAGAAACAATTCCTAAGCTTAACCATAAGTATACAAGCAGTGTAACGGTAGAAGCTACTAAGGAAAAAGAAGGCGAGATGACATATACCTGTTCATTGTGTGGACACAGCTATACGAAACCAATCGCTAAGTTAAAGGATGATAATAGACCAGGAGATAATAAGCCGGGAGATAACAAACCGGGAGAAGGCGGCGATAAGAAGCCAGCGGAAATACCGGATACCGGAAAGCCGTTCATCAAAGACGAAACAGGTAAAGAAGGCTGGGATGTTATCAAGAACGAAACATCAGATGCAAAAGATGGCGATGCGGTAAAGGTTGATATGAACGGTGCTACCGTAGT
>ENA-OPEM01000311-OPEM01000311.1-human-gut-metagenome-genome-assembly--contig:-NODE-311-length-13041-cov-2.454027_pt1 | contig 13041 bp, 6 predicted proteins | sample MGYA00241634_ERZ501531 | MGnify/ENA primary metagenome ERZ501531 (study PRJEB25962, sample SAMEA2042385) | human gut metagenome | biome: human gut; feature: human-associated habitat; material: faeces... | reverse complement strand
CGAAGTTCTGCATTCTCTTTTTCCAACTCCTCAATTTTTTTTAATGCATCTTCAAGTGTTACAGTTTTCTCCATTATCCTGTCCTCCGTTCATGTCATTTTCGTTTTGTCTATATTATAAATATCTATGTTGCTTTAGTCAATCCGATTATGTCATGTTGCATCATTTTTTTACAATAGCTTTCATACAATCGAAATACCGCTGGTATCGTTTACAGGCTAAACTTCTCCAAAAGCAGTCAGCCTGTATGTTTTTTATCCAATCACGTAAAATCCATTTTCTTTTTATTGCCGGTCCATATTTTAAGATCAGTGCTGTCACAACATTCACACATGACTTTACATCTCAAATACCTACTACCGCAGATGACGATGCAGAGTCATCAAATGATGCTTATATAAATGGTCTTTTGCTTCTTTTCTGCAAAAATCTGGAGATGAAAATCTCTCAGCTTTCTGTGGAAGAAAAGCAGACATTAAAAGAAATATTTTCCCGGTCTAAACCTGCAAAAGAACATCGGAAGCTGAGGCGAAGGAATCCCAAGTTATAAACTACTTACCAAAAACAAGGCATTTCACCTCAATTAGGTAATCTGCCTTGTTTTCTATGATTCTTAAATATATGCACATCTTATTTGCCCTTATCTTAATGGACAATCTGATTTCTTCACTTTGTTTGCAAGTTTTAGCAACCCGTTATTTTTACAATAAAACTGCAAATCTCTTACGGTTTGTTTTGATGTAGGTCCAATAACGATAGAGTCGAATAAATCTTCAAAGTCTATTCCTTCTTTTTCACACAATTCTGTTAAATTCAAAATATAGACCTGTCTAATAGTATTAAGTATTTTACATTGAAGATGCTTATCATTTTCATTAACAAAAAGTGGAGAAATCCTTATTTCTTGCTCCGTCGAAAAACTTTCATGCTTATGAAGCATTGCACATAACAACAAATTATCAATCAAACCGTTTAAATTTGAAAAATCGTCCATCTTATCATATCGAATATAATCTCGTAACAGCTCTTTCATTTTATGTTGCTTGGCACAATAACCATAATATTCTTCATTCATAATGATCTGATTGTAAAAAATAAGCTTAAATAACATTGCTGTATTAAATACAATCGCTACTCCTTGTCCACCACATGCATACCTATCCCATTGTGCTGCATCATTACGTGCTTTGGATACGCAAAATATATATGGATATTCTTTTTGCAATCTATCTTTGATTTGCCCAAAAACATCATTGGCTTTTTCCTTATTAGCTGAATCAATGCATGCATACACCTCTTTTTCCAGATCGTTTATAAACCCTATTAATTCTTCTCGATCATTCATATGTTCTGCACTGCCAAACCAAATCTCTTTCTTGCCAATAATCCCACATAATGCATTTATATCTGTATAATGCCATAGTGTTTTTCCATACTTTTTTACCGCCCTTTTCACTCGTTCTTCCCTATAGTCATCTCTTCCCATAGAATTGTTTGCCTTGTAATTTACTACTTTTGTATCAAACAATAGATCGTGCTGTTCGCTCTCATAGCGATCCTGCAAATTCATGTCGTGGTCAGACTCATCAAGCATGATAGGCAGTTCAAGCGACAAGCCCTTACCGATCTTCAACTTCTTGGTAATGATGCACTTGTTCTCATCGTCCCAGCGTTCATAGCAGTAATATTTACCGTCCGCGGTAAAATAACAGCCCCAGTTCGGATTGAATCCACTTTTGCGCTTCTTTGTTTCATTCTTCATTGCAGTGTCCTTTCTGTCCGAATGGAGGACGGTGGGACACAAAAAGAGCCTGTGATTGAAGATGAACCACAGGCTCTGATTTACCGAAATAGGCGCACAAAAGCAACGGTGGGTGCATCTTCGCTTCAAACACAGCTGTTATTGCTGTGTTTGGAACTCTTATGCATCCCATCGTCCTTATAGCGCTATTCGGACTAAATGAGATTTGTTTTATTGATTACATTTGAAAGTTACCATATTTGCTTTTTTTGCCCGTTGTAGAAAGTTCTACGGAAAAATGATGTAAAAAGGCTCTGCGGAATCTAATTACTCCGCAAAGCCCTATAAATTGGCATTAGACTGTTGAAGAAAGTTCTACAAAAAAATTTAAGTAAAAAATAGACCGGATTTCTCCAGTCTACTTTTTTGCTTATTTATTATCATTATTTGATGGGTGGTTGATGTATCAAATGTTCATAATGAATCGCCACCAATTGCGCATAAGTATCAGAATAATCCTCTGCCCAATACAGATGCAGTATTTGGTCATATATGGTATTCTCTTCACCCTTAGCTCCCGGAAGCGTCAAGTCCAATGGTCTCTCCGCTAACTGCAACAATCTATTGCTTAACCTGAACGGAATATGAATTCCCAAGCAACAGGAAACGACATTCTCTTTTGTGAGATTCTTTCCTTTCTTCATATTGCTGACAGTCGTATTATCAAGTCCGGTTACCGACTTAAGCGTTCGAAACGATACATTACAAATCTTCTTGTCCATCAACGTCGCAAGTGCTTCTCCGAATTCCATGCCATTTATCGCAGCTAGCATCTCTCGCGCAATCTCGTTCACAAGACCAAGGCTCAATTTCTCATCATCCGATAATGCCGAAAGCTCATCATAATAATTGAAGGTCTTGCTTGCCATAGAGCTCGGCAGGGTAATGTAGTGGAGCTCACCCGTCTCTTTATCCATTACAAACTGCAGGAAGCATTCTTCCTCATGTGCTTTGGCATATTCTGTAAAAAACAGTTTTCCCTTATCATCTCGTTCCAGATATTTCTTATCATAAACACAGAGCTTATTATCCACATATGCGAAACAATCGGTATCCACCATGCAGGCAAGAGCCTTGCTCTCTGAATACCATTCTTTGAGCTTTGCTTTTTTGACGGATGTTGTGATAGTTTTTCCTTCCATCACTTCATCTGTCAGCACAACTCCCACCGGCTTCGAATTACTGTCGGTGTCCATAGATACCGTTTCGACTTTCGTCTTATGTTTCCTGTCAAATTCATTCTCAGGATATGGATCCTGCCCGCCCGAAAGAAGAAAATACCGCAGATAAGCATCCACTAACATTGCAAGCCTTGACTGGCGGAAATTCTGATGCTCCACAACAGTAAAAAATTCTGTTGCCTTACTATTATCCACGCTCGCCTTCAGTTCATCAAATTTACCATGTGCCTCTATGGTTTCCTTCGTGACTTTCTTTGCCAGCATTTCGCGCAAAAGCCTCTCATAGCATCCCAGTCTGCGAACCACCCGCTTGATCCTTGCGTTTTCAGCCCCCTTCATCAGGTCAGATATATACTCGCGGAAAGACTTACCCGGAATAATTCTTGCATTACCGGCTTGCACATCATGAAGGAAAACCTTTGCATACTTTTGTTCCTCTGCTGACAACATGGAAAACGACTTATGCAAATCAGTCAACGTCTTGTCCAGCGTTTCTTGATCATACTCACCCTGAATCAGCTTGAGGAACTTTTCAAAACGAGTATTCATATACTCGGCATCAATCTTTGTCGTGTCATACTCTGTGATATGAATTTTTACATCATACGGAACATCCCCGCAGTGACCTCCGCAACCACCTCCTGCCATCTCCTTATATCTTGCTAACAAGATCAGATACGTCATTTCATCGAATAGCATCTCTATATCCGTTCCGTCTTCAGCAGAATACACTCGCTGTTTCCAGTTGAAGCCCTGTATCTTAGCTGCTTGAAGATAGGTGTCGAATTGATTAAATGTCTTGGCAAACTTCCGTTTCTCAGACGGTTCCTCTGGTAGCTCCTCAAAGTTGTTAATGGAACCAGCATCAAATATTTCCTTAATCTTTTCAAATGTCCTATTAAGATTACGCAGATTCCTCGGCAACTTGTCCACGAATAGCCCCGTAGGGATATTGCCGGAATAAGCCTCTACCGCCGCTTCGATGTTTTTCTCCATCGTATTCGGACTTCGATAGTATTTTATGATACCAAAAGGCTTCTCTGATTCGTTGAACAGTCGATTGGTTCTCGAAAATGCCTGGATTAAGTTTTCATACTCCATCACCTTATCCAGATAAAGAGTGTTCACCCATTTTGAATCAAATCCGGTAAGCATCTGATTTACAACAATCAGAATGTCTATTTGCTGATCTGGTTCCAATCTTTCATACGGCTTCTTATGCGCAAGCCGCAGGCTCACATCTTTCCTGAACTTGTCATACGTCGGTATTGTAAATGTCTGCCCCAGCCGATCCCGATAATCTTCCAACATCTCCACGATACCGTCTTCCTTATCCAGAGATCCGGTGCCGCTCTCATTATCAATCGTAGGATCAAACATTGCCGTTATCATCAGATCCGGCATTTCCTTTTTCATCAGCCTCCAATACCGTACCGCTTCAGGGATACTGGATGTAGCAAATATCGCATGGAACTTGCCACCACGGCTGTATATAAGCCACTTCTTCTTAATATCCGAAATAACCCCCATTATGTACTCATCCGTCTGGTACTGCTCATTCGGAATGAAATCTTCAATGCCCTTTACCCACTTATCGCCAACCTTCTTCCCGTACATTTTCACCTGGGAAGAGTCCATCCATTTGTAGAAGACCTTCTTTTTCTTTTCGTCCTTCATAACATCTTCTACCGTTTCGGCCTTGGCTTTTTCCAAGGCTACCTTCTGACGGAGCTCATCATCGTCATATATCTTGACCATATAAGGATCAAAGCCAAGGACATTCTTATCCCGGATGCCATCCGCAAGTGTATATCTATGGATTTCACTACCGAAAATAGTTGTGGTCGTGCTGTCCTTTTTAATATTAACGTCCTGGATCGGCGTACCGGTAAATCCGAAAATAATAGCATGCTTGAAGGTATCTTTTATTGTCGTTAACATATCACCGAAAGTAGATCGGTGGCATTCGTCGATTATTATGACCAGCCTCTTAGACCTGATCTTTTTAAGGTCAGCATCCTTCAACCCTGCCATATCCTCTGAAATATTGCTGAGCTTCTGGATGGATGTAACGATGAGCGTATTATCCTGATCATCACTTTTCAGCTTTGATATCAGAATGTCTGTATTCTCCGTAGCTTGTACGCTCTCCGTTTCTGTAGCAAATGACCTGTACTCTTTGAGCGACTGGATACCCAGTTCTTTTCTGTCCACAAGAAATATAACCTTATCCGCATCATGCGAACTTGCAATCAGCTGAGCGGACTTGAAACTCGTCATCGTTTTGCCGCTGCCCGTTGTATGCCAGACATGTCCGCCCCTTTGAGTCTCGGGCGTATCTTCTTTCCAATTCCTCTTTGTTACCCGATCGGCAATGCCGATTGCAGCGTAATACTGATAACTTCTCATTACCTTAAGCAGGTTGTCATCTGTATCAGCAATCGTATAGAATCCGATCAGCATATGAGCCATAGGAATATTCAGAAGCCCTGCCGTAACCTTATCCCATTCATTGATAAGCACATTGTCAAAGTTCGCCCAATGGAAAAAGAACGCTGGATTGAAAACACCATCCTCTCCAGGATTTGCAAAATAGACCGCTTCCTCAGGCTCCATTGCAACGAATACCTGTATCAGAGAAAAGATCCCCCGGAACGCACCCTCATGCGAATACTTTATGATTTGGTTATATGCATCGCTTACCGGAATGTCGCTTCTCTTAAGCTCGATATGGATGACAGGCATACCATTGATCAGGAGCATCAGATCCCCTCTTCTGTCATTCAGAATAGGCGATTTCGTATTGAAATGCGGTTGCTGAACAATCTGGTATCTGCTCTCACCATAAGCGATTTCCTGACGGTCATAAATCTTCAGGCTGACTTCTTTTCCAAAGTGCAGTTCATCATCCAGATTGTCTCTAATAATAGATACACTCCGACCGTTAATAAAGCTGTTCAGCTTCAGCGGTGTCCGCAGATTGATGATCTGTTCCATGATCTGCTGCATCTCGCCATCCGTCAGCGGACACTCATTCAGACAGTTTCTCTGTCTGTTGTTATTGAACAGAATATCCGCCCAGTTTTTAAGTAGATCTGCTTCCGATGGATGACGGATCACCTCTGGCTCCCATCCACGCTCTACTAAGACGCCTATGACGGCTTCTTCAAAATCGCTCTCTTTATCAAAGATCACGTCCGGCACCTCCTTCTACACAAACATTTTCTCCATACACGCACTCTTTATATGCTTTATCTTCTCCAGTTCTTCCTTCTCAATTTCAATAAGTCGATCCATCTGACGGAAGTATTCACCGATTTGCTGCTGTTCCTCTATTGTCGGTGCAATATAAGCACTCATTTCCAGGAATGCCTTCGGCTTCAATGTCCTAAGCTTCTTTACTGTGCCCTCCATACTCCGGGAAATTTCTTTAATGAAGCGCGGATGCCTTACGATGCACTCCATAAAGGTTGAATCCTGCTCTGTGTAAAAGATCTTGTATATCGGAGATACACAGCCCTTGCCCAGAGCGTTCCGATGAATGGCTCCATAAATCACATTTGCCGGGTTATAGATGATGTCATTATATTCCGTCTGTAGGTACTTTTTATTTGCCTTGTCGATAATTAGGAAATCTCGCTTGTTAGTCTTCTTATCCTCCGGCCTGATTACGCCTTCTTCGATAGTAAACGCCAGTTGCGGATACTCATCGGATATCGTATCAATGATATGCCGCTCCGTAAAGATTTCAGAAAACTGACAAAGTCTCCACGGTTCTTTATACTGGCCAAATCTGACGGCAGGAACATCTGCTCCATCATGTGGAAACATTTTCTCTATCATAGCTTTCCTAAGGCAAACCAGTCTTTGAAGTTCTCGCTGATGTATCAATATAAGATTATTGATTTTCTTAAAATATAATCCAATTTGCACCTGTTCATCTATAGAATCCGGCATCACTATATCGACTTTTCCTATTTCATCCTTGTTGATTTTTTGCGGAACAGCCGTTACTAATGTTCTTTCTCTTAATTCCCTTTTGAATAAAGGTGATTGAATAACATTGCTTAAAAAGTAAGAATCGACATTTCTTGGTTTTAGCAATGCCAAACTCACATAGAAAGCCATTTTCTCTGATGTCTCTACAACATTTGTAGTTCCTACATCTCCGATTCTTGTCATAAGAACATCCCCGCGTTCCGGGTATATTTTGTAATCCCTTGCGAATGCATCTTCCGAAATATACTTTTGCGATGTCAGGGTTGCTATATTCTCCACAGACAAAAACATAATTCCTTTATTGGTATATTTTGGTGTTTGATGTACACCATCATAAACATCAACCACAGCGGATAGTTTTTTCTTCTCCCAGTCCACATCAAAACCGTTCATTCTAATCTCAGGAGCATATTTTTTTTTCATCGGACATATCCTCCCAATATTTTTTGAAATTCCATTAGACCTTCGGAATCCGAACCATCTGCACTTAACATTCCAATCATCTCAGATAAACTTGATTTAACATCCGTTTTTTCACTTTGAATATCATGCATGGTTGTAGAATACTTTAGTGCAAGATAATCCATTTTATTTATCACATCAGTAATAATTGCGGAAGAAATATTATCCAAATCACTAACAAGTGGTGCAATCCATTTCTGTTCTACAATTTGCAGAGCCGCATCTTCGGAAAGATTTTCGATAACCTTTTTGGTTTTGATATGAAGCGCTTCCTTCTTCTGCTTCACACTCCTCTTGACCGTACTTTCCTCATCTACTAACCGCAAAGCAGATAACAGCTTTCCTTCATACGAATCCTCTGAGAACTCGTACTCCATCTTTAGCTGCTGTATTCGGCTTGTTAACGACGGCTTCTTGCAGGATCCGTCCTTATTCTTTTCGATTACATCCCAGTCCACATCCGTGCAGGTCTCGATAAATGCCAGTTGTTCTTTTTTAGGCATGGTCATATACTTGTTCAAAGCATCAATCTCCTCGTTCTCCACATCCTGCAATATTTCATCGCAGGCCGCTTTCAATTCCTTGGAAACAAACGCATTATTACTGTCATTTAAGAAGCTGCCCTGTTTTTCATCCTCATCGAGGGAATCAATAATCTCAGTATACTCTCCAGCAATCTCTGACAAGCGTTCTTCCAGAACCCGTATTTCTTCAACCTCATCTGGCATGAGCATTTCTTGTACAAGTTCAAAGGGTAAGATATGCCCCTTCCATCCATCCTGTACTTCCGTCACTTCGTCATCATCATTCTTGTTGTTGTTTTTCTTGATGACCATATTCGGATCCACCTGCGTAATGACCTGGAACCCTTCTGTCTGGAGCATCTCTATATCCGCAGAGATAATATCCCAGTATTTTGCAAACACCTGATAGGCAACATATCGATCCGCCAACTTAACCCGATCAATCCTGCCAAAAATATCCTCAGTAATCTTTTCTTTCTCCTGTTCAGCTGCAACATCCAGTATGCCATCGATCAAGTCTTCCTTAAGCGTCTCATAAAAATCGGCAAATGCTTTTGTAAATGTAACCCTGTATGCTTCAACTGACTCAAAAGAATCTATTGTACCCTTGATATCCTTTGTCCTCGGCTGAAGATATCCCGCTGACACTTCTTTAAACAATGCATCTCTAAGTCCTGGAAACGCCTCCCAGAATTCCTCAAAAGCATCGGCCTCACTTACCGGAATACCGCCAAACATCGTTGCGCGGATATCCCATTTCTCCGGCTCATCCGTAGAATCAACATACCTGGTGATATTTAGGTTATACTCATTTTCCTGTACAGTTTCTTTTGAAACCAATACGGAATATTTATCAATCTCCGTTCTGTATTTTACGGTATCTACTATCTTCTTAATATCAGAAGCCCTAAGCTTGTTATTCTTCCCAGATTTTTCAAATCCCTTGGATGCATCAATGATAAGAACGTCCGAACTCGGTCTATTTTTCTTCAAGACCATAATGATTGTCGCAATATTGGTTCCGAAAAAGATATTCTCCGGTAAGCCAATAATTGCATCAATACGGTTTTTCTCGATCAGGTTCTCACGGATTTTTGCCTCTTCACCGCCACGGAAAAGTACACCATGAGGAAGGACGATGGTCATGATACCGTCATCTTCAAGATGATAGAGATCATGGAGCAAGAATGCAAAATCCGCCTTGGCCTTTGGCGCAACGCCGAAATCCTTATACCTTGGATCAAACTCTTTGTCCTTCGGATCCCACTTCTGGGAATAAGGCGGATTGCTGACCACGGCATCCACCCTCACAAGCTCATAAGTAGTCTCTTTCTTGTTTTCTTCAAAGAAAGGCCAGTCGTCCTCCAGCGTATCTCCGTTTCTCACATTGATATTGGCAGGCTTGATTCCTCTCATGACCAAATTCATCCTGGTCAAGTTGAATGTATTCTCTTTCAGTTCCTGCGCGTAATAATCAATCTTTCCATCACCGCTAATATATTTTGCAGCCGATCTGCCGATGTTTATTAATAGCGACCCAGAACCAGATGTAGGATCATATATTTTGATCTGCTTCCTGTCTTTAAGGTGCTCTGACACGATCTCGGACATCAGCACAGATACCTCATGCGGTGTATAGAACTCTCCCGCTTTCTTTCCAGCATTTGCTGCAAAATTGCTGATTAGATACTCATAGATGAAGCCAAGAACATCATAATCCTGCTTGCCGTCCATCGGAATCTTCTTGATCAGCTTCAGGAGCTTCTTCACCGCCTTTGTCTGCGAGCCGGAAGTCTCTCCCAACTTCGACAACCCTGTCTGAAGAGTATTGAAGATTTTCTCAAATACCTTCTGGTAAACCTCATCAATATTTTGATCGAAGTCGGACAGTGCATCCCTGACGTCCTTCACATCAAAATCATTTCCCTTTGCCAACCATGTTGAGAACAGATTGTCATAGGCAATAAAATACCCAAGTGTCTCCCGCACGTGCTTCGCATACTTGACGTCCCTTTCGTCAACCTTCTTGATTTCATCTTCACTGAGCTTTTCCTTTTGAAACAGATCCAGCTCACGCTCCGACAAATATTTGTAGAAGATGAATCCAAGGATGAAATCCTTATACTCATTTGCCTCTATCTTTGACCGCATCTGATTAGCTGATTCCCAAATCGTTGATGCAAGTTGATGTTTATTCATTATGTTTTCCTCCTGTAGTGCCTATATTTTATAAGCATTATTTATCGGCAGCTCTACCACTACGTGCCCATTCCTCAAGTTCTGAATACTTAAATTTCCACGCTTTGCCAATCTTCATTCTTGGAATATCTTTGCCCTTACGAATCCAGTCTCGAATTGTGGTTGGCTTAACCCCCAGGAATTCTGCCGCTTCTTTTGTACCGACCCAGTTTTCTTCTTTTACATTCACAGTCATAGTCTCCTCACTCCTATAAGGCACAATTGTCCATGTTCAATTGTACCTTAGCTGTTGTCATTTTTCAATGGTTTATAATATTTTGTATCTGTTTGCGTGGTTGCATTTCAAAGCACAGTTTTCTTGTTTCATACCTTGATTTTCCAGTAGTTAGAGTCACTTTCACAGACTTCAAAAAAGGAATTCCAACAAATGCTCCTCAAAGACCAGACCGAACTTTTTCTGCTCGGTAAACTTTCCCATCTCCATCATAATTCTCTGTCTAAACGTCTCATCATCAATTTATTTTATTAAATCTTGTAGTAATGCCACAGTTATTTACCTCGTTCTTTCGTTTATGTTTTTGCTTTTATATTGTAGCTTATACCGCATTTTTCATAAAAGGTGATAACTACCTCTGCCCATTATAAAAATGCTTATTCTCCTTGTGAAAACTGTTGCAGAGAAGCCACCAGTCACTCTCCCATTGCAATTGAGTATTTATCAATCTTTTCTATCAGTAAATTGAATAATTTATCGCTAGTTGTTACAAAAAGTATATCTTGAAAAAGCAAATTCTTCAATCTTAGTAATCATCCCATCCATCCTTATCTCTAGATTAGATAAGATAGATATTATTCATATCAGTCTTAATAATCTCAGTATCATTACCTTGTCCTTTGGACACTCCAAGACTACCAAAAAAGACATCCCTTGACCCGTAATAATTACGGTTAAGGAATGTCCTTTTTTCGCTACTTAGCAGTAAGAAAGACACACGATACTACTTATCCACAATCTATACAATGCCGAAATGCTTAAATGCCTGCATAATTGCTTCTTCCTTCTCCGGTGTACATTGTGGTTGTCTCGCATTCTCAGATTTAGGTAAATTGAAATTCTCTCCAACATCCAGCCCGCATTTCTTCTTAATCTGTGCAATATACAACGAGGAAACCTTAAGTCCAGTCTGTTCCAACACATAAGCTTTTATCTGTTCATATGTTGCTTTTCCCTTGAACTCTGATAAATCCATATCCTCTAAAGAGAAGTCAACCTTCACTTTTCTGCTGTCGACCAGTCTCCGTTCCACTTCGGTCCGCGCTGAGCAAAGGTCCACCGGACCTTTAGCGCCCTTGGAAAGTAAGACAACCGTCTCAACTTGCTGTTCATTAGTTCTGACAAATAACGCGCCGCTTTCACCGTCGTAGGTAACAGGGAAGGTGAAATGGATCGTCTTTATCAGATGCTTGTCATCCCGCTTTTCCGGATATAGCTCTATGAACGAAACCATAGCCTGCAACAATGCCTTTTTATCCTCCGGCGACATGACATCGTAGTACTTGCTGAAGCCTTCCAGCATTTCAAAGATGGATTTCTTCGTCATGGCCGACTTTTCAACCATAGTGATTTCCTGATTTACTCCATCAAGTCTTGTCTGTGCATCCTCGATCTTTTCATACAGGTCATCCAGGATACGGTTCAGACTGTCTACCTTATTTTGATAGTGCCTATCCGCAATGTCAAGCTCCGTCAGTCTCTTTTCGGTCTGGAGCAGATTGCCGTTATATTTCGTGATCTCATTTTGAATGGCTGTCTGCTTCTTTCGCAGAGAATTTACATCTGTCTGGATATCAATCTTTTGAGAAATAAGCTCTACAAACTCCGGGATTGTCACCATGGAGGATATGACCTCCTTCACCTCGGTTTCCAGTTTGGTGCCGCTGTAATACTTATTGGCAAGAGAACAGCTGATCCCGTTCCTATCTCTACCGGATATGCACCGATAGGAAATATATCTCGGATAGTAACCTTCTTTTCCGTTTTTCCTTTTCCTTGGCGGTGCAGTATAACCAAAGATGTTTTTTCCGCAGCCTGGACATCTGATCAGACCGGTCAGTGGATAAACGGTCGTACTGTCACTTCTGGTCTTTCGATGGGCAACGTTCTTTTTCAGCCGCTCTGCTGCTTTTGCAAAGGTCTCCTTGCTGACAATCGGTTCATGCACGCCATCCACAAGAATAATCTTGCTTTCATCGTCTTGCTTCACAACCTTCGTTTCGTTGTTCTTTCCCTCAACCTTTACTGTATGGCGGCGGCCGTAGGAAATCATACCTGCATAAACCGGATTGCTGAGAATGATACGGACGGTTCTGTCTGTAAAGCCAGAGATTTTCACATTTCCGCGCTGCTCACGCTGGATGTTTTCATCATTAAGTTTCTTTGCAATGTAGCTGATGCTCTGTCCTTCCTCTGTGTAGAGCCGGAAAATCTCCTTGACCGTTTCCGCTTCTTTCGGATATATCATTAGTTTTTTATCCTTCAAAGAATATCCGAACGGGGCCTGCGCTCCGTGCTAGAGACCGCTTCTGGCTTTTTGCTGTCTTCCGGCAAGCGTCTGTTCATGAATGTTCTCAAGCTCGACTTCCGCAACAGCTCCCATAATATTTGCAATCATCTTACCGGTAACGGTTGAAGTGTCAATTCCGTCCTTGATCCCCAAAAGACCGATTCCATAGCTTGAAAGTTCCTGAAGATACTTTGCGGTATCACTGGTATTTCTGGCAAAACGGGAAAGCTTAAAAACAAGAACATAACGAATGTTGTCCTTCTTGCTCCGAATATCCTCCATCATCTGCGTAAAGGCAGGACGATGGTCGG
>ENA-OPEM01000302-OPEM01000302.1-human-gut-metagenome-genome-assembly--contig:-NODE-302-length-13149-cov-2.105774_pt1 | contig 13149 bp, 8 predicted proteins | sample MGYA00241634_ERZ501531 | MGnify/ENA primary metagenome ERZ501531 (study PRJEB25962, sample SAMEA2042385) | human gut metagenome | biome: human gut; feature: human-associated habitat; material: faeces... | reverse complement strand
CTCCTGACGGAAGAATCCTCGGCAAGATGGCTCATTCAGAGCGCCGCGGCGAATCTGTAGCAATCAATATCTACGGCGAGCAGGATATGAAGATATTCGAAAGCGGTGTGAAATATTTTAAATAATTCATAACTGAATAATTACAATATCTTATATATTTATTGGGTTATTATCTCTGCAATATAAACAATTAAGCTTCCATGGAGGTCACAGTTAGTGGCTTTCATGGGAGTTTTTATTTTGGAACCAGTGAATATGCTGGCGGTAAAGAAAATAAATTGAAGATAATTAAACATGTGCGTCTGCTTGATATTTGATAGTCGCAGTGGTAAAATCAAGACTAAAATTACCGGTAGTAAATGGTTTGAAAGAAAAGAGGACATAAAACAGATGAGATTGCCACAAATAATAAACAGCCTCCTTGAGACTGATATGTATAAATTCAGCATGGGACAGACGATTTTCCATCAGTTCACAAGCTATAAAACGACATGGACCTTCAAGTGCAGAAATAAAGACGTGCATTTTACAGATGAGATGGTCGAGGAGATAAAGGAACAGGTGCAGGCCTTCTGTCAGCTTCGTTTTACGGAGGAGGAGCTTGAATATCTTGATAACATCACCTGGATAAAGGGCACATATGTTGATTTTTTAAGACTCTGGCAGCCAAGATATGAGGAGTTTACCATCACAACAGATGCACCGTGTGGGCTGGCAATCGATGCAGCCGGCACGTGGCTTAATACTTCGATGTATGAGATTCCGGTGCTTGCTATTGTAAATGAAGTGTACTTCCGTATGGCATATGATTATGATGTGCTGCTTAAGCAGTTTAAGCGCAGGCTTGATGAGAAGGTGCGTCTGCTCGAGGAGGATACCTACAGGCTTAGCGATTTCAGTGAATTTGGACTAAGACGCCGTCTGTCTGCTGAGGCGCAGGAGATGGCTGTAAAGGCAATCGCAGAGGTTGAGCTGCCAGCAGATTCACACTTTATTGGTACATCAAACGTATATCTTGCGAAGAAATTCAATTTAAAGCCGGTGGGAACAATGGCTCATGAGTGGATTATGTGTACAGGACAGGGCAATCACAAGCATAATCCGGCATATTCAAACTGGTACGCACTCGATGCATGGGTTAAGGAGTATGGTATATTAAACGGTATTGCGCTTACTGACACAATAACAACAGACTGCTTCCTGCGTGATTTTCAGCTCACCTATGCGACACTTTTTTCGGGAGTGCGTCATGATAGCGGAGATCCGTACGAGTGGGGAGACAAGATGATAGCCCACTACAACAGTCTGGGAATCAATCCAAGGACAAAGACACTTTTGTTCAGCGACAGCCTGGATTTCGAGCGTGCGACTGCATTGTATGATTATTTCAAGGATAAGGCAAAGGTTGCATTCGGTATAGGAACCTTTATCAGTAACGACACTGATGAGGAAGCACTCAACATAGTTATGAAGACCACCAAGTGTAACGGCATGGATGTGGCAAAGATTTCCGACGTGGCAGGCAAGGGTATGTGCAAGAATCCGGATTATGTCGATTACCTGAACAGGTGTATTGATTACAGGATGAAGAATGATAAATGATAAATGATGGCATGAGGGGGCAAAGGTATTTTGCCCCCTTTAATCATGTGATTGAATTGCAAGAAATGTGTAAACAAAACAAAAAATATATAAAATATCAGACAATTTAAAATAAAAATAAAAATTATCAAAAAATATATTGACAAATAGGCAAAATTGGTGTAATCTTAAATCAACAAAAAGAGATACGAAAGGAACAAAAATAAAACACAGGAGGTACAGTCCAATGGGGATTACATAATTTAAGTCAAAGTACTATAAGGATGATTGAACGGAATATTTAAATCTGTAGGGCGAGCCGAAGAGCAGTAATCGCACAGATATATTAGCAAATAAATAATATCGTTGAAAAAGTTCTTGTAGATTAAAAGTGAAAGATAGAATCTCTCATAAGAGTTTACATAGATAATGTAACCAAAAGGAGTGATTTTATGAAGAAGGGTAGAGGTCCATAGCTAAGCTAAAAGAATAAGAATCCTGTCATAAACAGAATCAGATTTATAGCAAAGCAATATGGAAATGCCAAAACAAATTCATATAGCGAAAGCGGAACTTGGAGGTTATACAGTGAAGCTTACGGAACCAATGCTTTAGGAGCCACTTGATGTAAAATGTAGATCAGGTGGCTCCTATTTTTGACATTTGCGAATGCATGTGAGGTTTAATAGTCAGATAGAATGACAACGTAAGCCTTTAAGGCTGGGCTATAATTTGATGAAAGCAGGAACGCGGTTTTCAAATACTGTATAGTACATAAACCCGGCATCCTTGAGGATATTTGAAACCTTGTCAAAATCATATGCCACATGCTCCGGCTTGTGGGCATCTGCTCCGACTGTGATTATTTCTCCACCAAGCTCATGATAGCGCTTTAGCACATCTTCGGTCGGATTTGGGTGGCCAAGCCCGTAGTTAAAGCCGGCGGTATTGAGCTCGATGCCTTTTCCCTGGGAGATAATTTCCTTTAATATAGCATCAATTATGTCGGCATACCGTTCATATGAATAGTATTTATTTTTGTCAGGACCGTATCTGACCACGTAGTCGATGTGACCGTACACATCAAAATCCGCGCCGGAGTGCAGATTGTCAAGTATCGATTCAAAGTATTCGGTGTAGGCTTCGTGCTCTGTCTTGCCTTTGTAAAATGCAGGATAGTATGGGTCAATGCCGTTTACTACATGGCTTGAGCCGATCACGAGGTCAAACGGATATTTTTTGGCGACCTCATTATTTTTGTCTGTAATATGAGGCTGTAAACCGATTTCAATGCCCCAGTGGATATTTATCGGGCAGCCCTTTTCTTTAAGAACAATTGCAAGTCTTTTGATGCGCTTTTCATATGCTGCTATATCAAGGTCGAAAAGCCCAGGCTCCTCTTTATAGTCATAGTCCAGATGGTCTGTAAAGCAGATGCCGTCCAGCCCTTTGTTGATTGCTGAGTTTATCATCAATACCGGGTCGGCATCGCTGTCACCCGAAAACATGCAGTGCATGTGCTGATCCCACATATAAATACCTCCGTAAAACTGATGTATTGTTGTTAAAAAACTTTATAAGTTACATGATTTATAATTGTCTGATGCTGGCTGCCGGAAAGTGCGAATTACAGCAATTAATTAAGTGTAGCCGAGATTATAATAAAGTGCAATATCTAAAAAGAAAAATTGTGAAGAATGATAAAAAATGTGTGTAAATGAAAATATTTAGTGAAAATTTTAACAAACACAAATAAAGTACTTGAACCTTTGAGAATTATTCGCTATAATAAAAGCAACTTAGGGCATGTCCCTAAAAATACTTTTTACAATTCTAGGAGGAATTAAAATGGCAGTAAGAGTAGCAATCAACGGATTTGGTCGTATCGGACGTCTTGCTTTCAGACAGATGTTTGGAGCTGAGGGATACGAGGTAGTAGCTATCAACGACTTAACAAGCCCAAAAATGTTAGCACACTTATTAAAGTATGATTCATCACAGGGTAAATACGAGCATGCAGATGAGGTTTCTGCAAGCGATGATTCTATCACAGTTTGTGGTAAGGAAATCAAAATTTACGCATTCCCAGATGCAAACAATTGCCCATGGGGAGAGTTAAAGGTTGACGTTGTACTTGAGTGCTCTGGATTCTATACATCAAAAGAGAAGGCTCAGGCTCATATCAATGCTGGAGCTCGTAAGGTAGTTATCTCTGCACCAGCAGGAAATGACCTTCCTACAATCGTTTACAATACAAACCATGAGACACTTAAGGCTTCTGATACAATCATCTCAGCAGCTTCTTGTACAACAAACTGCTTAGCACCAATGGCAGATGCACTTAACAAGTATGCTCCAATCCAGTCTGGTATCATGGTAACAATCCATGCTTACACAGGAGATCAGATGACTCTTGACGGACCACAGAGAAAGGGAGACCTTCGTCGTTCACGTGCAGCAGCAGTTAATATCGTTCCTAACTCAACAGGAGCAGCTAAGGCAATCGGCCTTGTTATCCCAGAGTTAAACGGAAAGTTAATCGGATCTGCACAGCGTGTTCCTACACCAACAGGATCTACAACAATCCTTACAGCAGTTGTTAAGAAAGCAGGCGTTACAAAAGAGGATATCAACGCAGCTATGAAGGCAGCAGCTAACGAGTCATTCGGTTACAACGAGGATGAGATCGTATCTTCAGATATCGTTGGAATGAGATTTGGTTCATTATTCGATGCAACACAGACAATGGTTAACCAGGTTTCTGACGATCTGTACGAGGTACAGGTTGTTTCTTGGTATGATAACGAGAACAGCTACACATCTCAGATGGTTCGTACAATCAAGTACTTCTCAGAGTTAGCTTAATTCTTGTACCCACAAGAACAGTATATCTCAAGACTACTCAAGGGGCGCGGTCTTAATTGAACCGCGCCTCTTTTTTAAAGCATGGCTATTTCTTTTGAATATCTGTGAATTGTAGAATTAATTATATTTTTAATATGTACAATATGGCGTGGCCACATGGCTTATGCCTTGAAATAAGGGAGGACATATTATGTCATTAAACAAGAAATCAATTGATGATATCAACGTAAAAGGCAAGAGAGTTCTCGTTAGATGTGACTTCAACGTGCCACTTAAGGACGGAAAAATCACAGATGAGAACCGTATCAACGGAGCTCTTCCAACAATCCAGAAATTAATCAAGGACGGTGGAAAGGTTATCCTTTGCTCACACCTTGGAAAAGTTAAAAACGGACCAAACGAGGGTGAGTCACTTGCTCCTGTAGCTGCAGCTCTTGAGGCTAAGCTTGGACAGAAGGTTACATTTGTAGCTGACTACAACGTAACAGGTGAGGCTGCAACAAAGGCTGTTTCAGAGATGAAAGAGGGAGATGTAGTTCTTCTTCAGAATACACGTTTCAGAGGCAAAGAGGAGACAAAGCCACAGGAAGCCGGAGATGCATTCGCAAAAGAGCTTGCTGACCTTGCTGATGTATATGTATGTGACGCTTTCGGTTCTGCTCATAGAGCACATGCTTCTGTAGCAGGTGTTACAAAGTTCATCACAGCTAAGGGTGGAGAGAATGTTGTTGGATACCTTATGCAGAAGGAAATTGACTTCCTTGGCAAGGCAGTAGAGAATCCTGTACGTCCTTTCGTAGCTATTCTTGGTGGTGCTAAAGTAGCTGACAAGCTCAATGTTATCGACAACCTCCTCGAGAAGGCTGATACACTTATCATCGGTGGTGGAATGGCATACACATTCCTTAAAGCACAGGGCTATGAGATTGGTATCTCAATGCTTGATGAGACAAAGATTGATTACTGTAAAGAGATGCTTGCAAAAGCAGAGAAACTTGGAAAGAAGATTCTTCTCCCTGTTGATGCAGTTACAATCAAGGATTTCCCAAATCCAATCGATGCTCCTGTAGAGACAGAGACATATGATTATGACAAGATGCCTGCAGACCGTGAGGGCTGTGATATCGGACCTAAGACACGCAAGCTTTTCGCTGACGCTGTTGCATCAGCTAAAACTGTTGTATGGAACGGACCAATGGGTGTATTTGAGAACCCAACACTTGCAGCAGGTACACTTGCAGTAGCAGAGGCACTTGCTAAATCAGATGCTATCACAATCATCGGTGGTGGAGATTCAGCTGCAGCAGTTAACCAGATGGGACTTGGCAACAAGATGAGCCACATCTCAACAGGTGGCGGTGCTTCCCTTGAGTTCCTTGAGGGCAAGGAGCTTCCTGGCGTAGCTTGTGCTGATGATAAATAAGCCGAAAGCAGCTTAATGAAATCAAGCCGCAGGCAAAAAATATTTGTATATAAATACAAGGAGATATAAAATGGCAAGAAAGAAAATTGTAGCCGGCAACTGGAAGATGAACATGACTCCAAGCCAGGCTGTTAAATTAGTAGAAGAGTTAAAACCACTCGTAGTTTCAGATGATGTTGAAGTTGTTTACTGTGTACCTGCAATCGACATCGTACCTGTTGTAGAAGCATTAAAGGGTACAAATGTTGCTGTTGGAGCAGAGAATATGTACTTCGAGGAGAAGGGTGCTTACACAGGAGAAATCTCAGCAGAGATGCTTCTTGATGCAGGTGTTAAGTATGTTATCATCGGACATTCAGAGAGAAGAGATTACTTCAAAGAGGATGACGCACTTCTCAACAAGAAGGTAAAGAAGGCTATCGAGGCTGGACTTACACCAATCCTTTGCTGTGGTGAGACACTTGAGCAGAGAGAGAGCGGTGTTACACTTGACTGGATCAGACTTCAGATTAAGTCAGATCTCGCAGGTGTTGTTGCATCAGATGTTGCAAACATGGTTATCGCTTACGAGCCAATCTGGGCAATCGGAACAGGAAAGACAGCTACTTCTGACCAGGCTCAGGAGGTCTGCGGTGCAATTCGTGAGTGCGTAGCTGAGATCTATGATCAGGCTACAGCAGATTCAGTTCGTATCCAGTACGGCGGATCTGTAAATGCAGGAAATGCAGCAGAGCTTTTTGCAAAGCCTGACATCGACGGTGGATTAGTTGGTGGCGCTTCACTCAAGGCTGATTTTGGAAAGATTGTAAACTACAAGTAATTATTAAATCATAATTTAATATTTGATTTGACAATCACAATAACTAAATGTCACTAAATTCACCAGCTTAGCTGCATTTAGTGGCATTTATTATGTAATGAAATTTTTTGTGAGCTTGCATATGTCGCTGTAATAGAGCATTTTGCAAGCCTCATATGAAGAATAGAGGAAATATAAATGAGTAAGAAACCGGTAGTATTAATGGTACTTGATGGTTACGGCTTAAGTGACCACAAAGAGGGAAATGCCATAGCTATGGCAAATACCCCTGTTATGGATAAATTGATGGCAGAGTGTCCTTTTGTAAAGGGCGCAGCTTCAGGCCTTGCAGTTGGACTTCCTGACGGACAGATGGGAAACTCTGAGGTAGGACATATGAATATCGGCGCAGGCCGTATCATATATCAGGATCTTACAAGAATCACAAAGGCAATTGCTGATGGTGATTTCTTCAAGAACAAGGTATTAATTTCTGCAATCGAAAACTGCAAGAAGAATGACTCCGATCTGCATCTTTGGGGACTTCTTTCAGATGGTGGAGTTCACAGCCATATCGAGCATCTTTACGGACTTCTTGAGCTTTGCAAGAAAGAGAATTTTGACAGAGTATATGTACACGCATTCCTTGATGGTCGTGATACACCGCCTGCATCAGGCAAAGACTATATCGAGCAGCTTCTCGCCAAGATGAAGGAAATCGGTGTAGGAAAGATTGCATCTCTTTCAGGACGTTACTATGCAATGGACAGAGATAACAACTGGGATCGTGTACAGAAGGCTTATGATTCACTCACTAAGGGTGAAGGCGTAAAAGCTACATGCCCTGTAAAGGCTATGGAGGAGTCATACGCAAATGACGTTACAGATGAGTTCGTGCTTCCTACAGTTATCACAAATGAGGATGGCACACCGGTATCTGTTGTAAAGGACAATGATTCTGTTATCTTCTTCAACTTCCGTCCGGACCGTGCTCGTGAGATGACAAGAGCATTTTGCGATGATAAGTTTACCGGCTTTGAGCGCCCATTCCTTAAGACAACATTTGTATGCTTCAAGGATTATGACGAGTCAATTCCTAACAAGCTTATCGCTTTTGAGAAGGAAGAAATCAAGAATACATTTGGTGAGTATCTTGCAGCAAATGGCAAGAAACAGCTTCGTCTCGCAGAGACAGAGAAGTATGCACACGTAACCTTCTTCTTCAACGGTGGAGTAGAGGAGCCGAATATCGATGAGGCACGTCTTCTTGTAAACAGTCCTAAGGACGTTGCAACATATGACTTAAAGCCTGAGATGAGCGCTCCTGAGGTTGGAATGGATCTTGTTGAGGCTATCAAGTCAGATAAGTATGATGTTATTATCATCAACTTTGCTAACCCTGACATGGTTGGACATACAGGTGTGATTCCGGCTGCTGTAAAGGCTGTTGAGAGAGTTGATTCACTCGTAGGTGATGCAGTTCAGGCAATCAAGGATGTGGATGGAGTATTATTCATCTGTGCTGACCACGGAAACGCAGAGAAGATGATTGATTATGAGACAGGAAAACCTCATACAGCTCATACAACCAATCCTGTTCCTTTCATTCTTGTAAACGCTGACCCTTCTTACAAGCTTCGTGAGGGCGGATGTCTTGCAGATATCGCTCCAACACTGCTTGAGATTATGGGACTTCCACAGCCAAAAGAGATGACAGGAAAGTCACTTATCGTTAAATAAAATTTGTATTATATAGGCTCCGGCGCAGACAAAGGGTTTGAACCGGAGCTTTTGTTTTGATATATTAAAGATATAATAATAAATATAAGAATTGCTTATAAATAGTACAAAATTATTTAAAAAAACTTATAATATACGTTGACTTTACAAATTGAGCTGGTATATAATTTAAGGGTAGCATTTGATTTGTAAAATAAATTACACATAAGATGGAGGACAATCATGCAGGAATTTAAACCATTCAAAGAAGGAAAAGTAAGAGAAGTATATGATAACGGGGACAGCCTTATTATGGTCGCAACAGATCGTATTTCCGCTTTTGACCATATTTTAAAGAATAAAATTACAGACAAGGGAGCCATCCTCACACAGATGTCTAAGTTCTGGTTTGAATTCACAAAGGATGTCGTTCCTAACCATATGATTTCAGTAGACGCAAAGGATATGCCGGAGTTCTTCGGTCAGGACAGGTTCAACGGAAACAGCATGCTCTGCAAGAAGCTTGAGATGCTTCCAATCGAGTGTATAGTTCGTGGATATATCACAGGAAGCGGCTGGGCAAGCTACCAGGAGAACGGTACAGTCTGCGGAATCAGACTTCCGGAGGGACTTGTTGAGTCTGATAAGCTCCCTGAGCCTATTTATACACCATCTACCAAGGCTGATCTTGGAGATCATGATGAAAATATCTCATTCGAAAAATCAGTAGAAGTATTAGAGAAGATTTATCCTGAGAAGGGCAGAGAGTACGCAGAGAAGATTCGCGATTATACAATTGCTCTCTACAAGAAATGTGCAGAGTATGCTCTTACAAAGGGCATCATCATCGCAGATACCAAGTTTGAGTTTGGTTTAAATGAGCAGGGTGAGGTAGTGCTTGCCGATGAGATGCTCACACCTGACAGCTCACGCTTCTGGCCACTTGATGGATATAAGCCTGGACAGGGACAGCCTTCATTTGACAAGCAGTATGTAAGAGACTGGCTCAAGGCAAATCCGGACAATGACCTTCTTTTACCTGATGAGGTTGTTGTGAAGACTGTAGAGAAATATAAAGAGGCATTTGAGCTTCTTACAGGAAGCAAATTCAGCCGCTAATATATTATTTATTCCGCGTTACTATTTCGCAATTATAAACGGAGATATTATGAACCAGGACAATAACATAAATCAGTATATAAATACTAGTATAGATACAAAAAGTCATACCGGTACAAAATTAAAAAGGTGTTCTGATATTGACGAGCATAACCATGTATTTGATGAGCTTCATGAGGAGTGTGGTGTGTTCGGCATGTATGATTTTGATGGAGGAAATGTCGCATCCACTATCTATTATGGCCTTTTTGCGCTTCAGCACAGAGGACAGGAAAGCTGTGGTATTGCAGTGAGTGATACACACGGACCAAAGGGAAAGGTGACCACACACAAGGGTATGGGCCTTGTAAATGAGGTATTTACTCCTGATATTTTAGAGCCTATGAAGGGTGATATCGGAGTGGGACATGTGCGCTATTCAACAGCAGGCTCATCAACACGTGAGAATGCACAGCCTCTCGTATTAAATTATGTCAAGGGCACACTTGCCATGGCACACAACGGAAACCTCATTAACGCAAAGGAGCTTCGCAAGGAGCTTGAGTATACAGGAGCAATTTTCCAGACCACAATCGACTCTGAGGTTATAGCTTATCATATCGCCAGAGAGCGTCTTAACTCAAAAACAGCGGAGGAGGCGGTCAGACGTGCCTGCCAGAAGCTTAAGGGAGCCTATGCACTTGTGGTTGAGAGCCCGAGAAAGCTTATTGCAGCCAGAGACCCATTTGGTTTTAAGCCTCTTTGCATCGGAAAAAGAGACAATGCATATATCGTTACATCCGAGACCTGTGCACTTGATACAATCGGTGCAGAGTTTGTCAGGGATATAGAGCCGGGAGAGGTTATCACCATCACTCCTGAAAAGGGCATTGAGTCTGATATGACTATGGCACTTGCCCCTGAAAAACAGGCCAGATGCGTGTTTGAATACATTTATTTCGCAAGACCTGACAGCCATATTGACGGAGTAAGCGTGTATAGCAGCCGTATCAAGGCTGGCAGATTCCTTGCAATGGATTCACCGGTTGAGGCTGATATCGTGACAGGAGTACCGGAGTCAGGAAATGCCGCTGCTCTTGGTTATTCACTTGAGTCGGGCATTCCATATGGCACAGCATTTGTCAAGAACGGTTATGTCGGCAGGACATTTATCAAGCCTAAGCAGTCAAGCCGTGAATCAAGCGTGCAGATAAAGCTCAATGTATTAAAGGAGGCTGTTAAGGGCAAGAGAGTTGTTATGATTGATGATTCAATTGTGCGAGGAACAACCTCAGACAGAATAGTGCGTATGTTAAGAGAGGCGGGGGGCACCGCGGTGCCACAGAGGTACATGTGCGCATCAGTTCACCGCCATTCTTATGGCCTTGCTATTTCGGTACAGATATTCCTGCAAGAGAGCAGCTTATCGCTTACAACAGGACTATTGAGGATATCAGACAGATTATAGGTGCAGATTCTTTAGGCTACCTTGGAATTGACAGACTTCATGAGATGGTAGAGGGATTGCCAATCTGCATGGGCTGTTTCACAGGAAAATATCCGATGGAGCCACCGAAGGATGATATCAGAGGCGAGTATTTTGATAAAGAAATAGACCTCGAGAGAAAAATGCTTAATCGCTAATAAAGGAGAGAATATGAGTACAGACAGATACACAAGTCCTCTTTCTGAGCGCTATGCCAGCAAAGAGATGCAGTATATTTTTTCGCAGGATATGAAATTTACCACTTGGAGAAAGCTCTGGATTGCTCTTGCAGAGACTGAGATGGAGCTTGGGCTTTCACAGGATGGCAAGCCGGTTATCACACAGGAACAGATTGATGAATTAAAGGCACATGTGGATGACATCAATTATGATGTGGCAAAGGAGCGTGAGAAGCTTGTGCGTCACGATGTAATGAGCCATGTCTATGCATATGGACAGCAGTGCCCTAAGGCAGCAGGAATTATACATCTTGGAGCAACCTCATGCTATGTAGGTGACAATACAGATATCATCATCATGAATGAAGCATTAAAGCTTGTTCACAAAAAGCTTATAAGTGTTATTGCAGAGCTTGCAAACTTTGCTGATAAGTATAAGAATCAGCCAACTCTTGCATTTACACATTTCCAGCCGGCACAGCCGACAACAGTTGGAAAGCGTGCCACACTGTGGCTAAATGAGTTTATGCTGGATCTCGAGGATTTAGAGTATGTGCAGGGCACATTAAAGCTCCTTGGCTCAAAGGGCACTACAGGAACACAGGCCAGCTTCCTTGAGCTTTTCAACGGAGACAATGAGACAATAGACAAGATTGATCCGATGATCGCAAAGAAGATGGGCTTTAAGGATTGTTATCCGGTGTCTGGCCAGACATATTCCCGTAAGGTAGATACAAGAGTGGTAAATGTACTCGCAGGCATTGCTGCATCAGCTACAAAGATGTCAAACGATATCAGACTGCTCCAGCATCTTAAGGAAGTAGAGGAGCCGTTTGAGAAGAATCAGATTGGCTCATCAGCCATGGCATATAAGAGAAATCCTATGAGAAGTGAGAGAATTGCATCTCTTTCAAGATATGTTCTTGCAGATGTAATGAATCCTGCAATTACTTCAGCTACACAGTGGTTTGAGAGAACACTTGACGATTCTGCAAACAAGCGTCTTTCAATACCTGAGGGCTTCCTTGCAATAGACGGAATCCTTGACCTCTGCCTCAATGTGGTGGATGGATTGGTAGTATATCCAAAGGTTATTGAAAAGCACTTTATGGCAGAGATACCATTCATGGCAACAGAGAACATCATGATGGATGCTGTAAAGAACGGCGGAAATCGTCAGGAGCTCCATGAGAAGATCAGACAGCTCTCAATGCAGGCCGGAAAGACAGTCAAGGAAGAGGGAAAAGAAAATAACCTCGTAGACTTAATCGCTGCAGACCCTGCATTTGGACTGACAAAGGCTGATATCGAAAAGAACCTTAAGCCTGAGCTTTATGTGGGACGTGCACCACGCCAGGTAGAGGTATATCTGCGTGATGTAGTTAATCCGGTGCTTGAAGCACATAAGGATGAGAGTGGAGTAAAGGCAGAGATTAACGTATAATATCGAAAGTATAGATAACGGCAATTTGCTTGTATTAACATATTTATCTAAGTGAAAAGCCCCGGCATATAAACCTGTTTCATGGTTTATATGCCGGGGTTTTATATATCTGTCAAGTATGAAGTTAGTTTAAATTAATTCTCTTTGACATCATCTCAGGATTGGTAGCCTCGCTGATTGCCACATGCTTGCTGATTACACCGGCCTTGTACAGATTGAAGATGCTTGTATCCATTGCAATCATATTCTCAGCTGCAGAGGTGTAGATGATACCGTCAATCTGATGGACCTTGCCTTCACGGATTAAGTTCCTTATTGCAGGCGTGAGTACCATGATTTCAAAAGCAGGAACCATCTCACCGTTTGTGGCAGGAAAACGCTTCGGGCAGACACCAGCCTGCAGCACAGATGCAAGCTGGATGGCTATCTGGTGCTGCTGGGAAGCAGGAAACGCATCGATTATTCGGTCAATGGTATTTGCGGCACCAATTGTGTGAAGTGATGAAAATATGAGGTGACCGGTTTCAGCCGCTGTGACAGCTGTATTGATGGTCT
>ENA-OPEM01000300-OPEM01000300.1-human-gut-metagenome-genome-assembly--contig:-NODE-300-length-13237-cov-1.192611_pt1 | contig 13237 bp, 8 predicted proteins | sample MGYA00241634_ERZ501531 | MGnify/ENA primary metagenome ERZ501531 (study PRJEB25962, sample SAMEA2042385) | human gut metagenome | biome: human gut; feature: human-associated habitat; material: faeces... | reverse complement strand
CGCTCTTCTGCGCCGGTGTCCATTTTCTTTCCATTCTCATCAACCCCTTCCTTTATATTATTCCATAACACTTCATCATCGAATTTCTTTAATTTTCTGTAATTGCAGCCTGGCAAATCCACTGAAAATCCACACACTGCCCCATAAGGACATCTGTCACAGCTTGAAAACTGTCCGTCTTTATAAGGACTTCTCCTGATATCACCACCTGCAATTCTATCCGCGGTATCAACCGCCCTTACATCAACGAATCTTCCAAGCATATTAAACTGCTCTGTATTCATCACCTTACTTCTTCGTGAGTCAAATCCGCCGTCAGCCTTTCTGCTAACCGGAATATTAAGTGATGTACCCTCGGTATTGTCCATCTTCTCGGCAATATCCTTATCCGAATTAACCATTCCTTTAAGACGCAGTTCACCCTTAATCTTATCCTCTATCTCATCTGCACTCTCTGTTGTCGCAGATACAATCGGGTCACTTATGTTGTAGTAGAACACTCCGGCAGGAATCACATTTTTACCCGGACGCATCTTAGCCACAAGCTTCATTGCCGCTTCCATGTAGACCATAAGCTGGATATCAATTCCGTAGTAGGTCTTTACTATGTTGAAATCCTTCTTTCCTGTCTTGTAATCGATAATTCTTACATATACATCTGTGCCGTTTTCGCATATGTCAACACGGTCAATTGTTCCACTCATAAGCTGCTTTCTGTCTCCGTCCCCGACTTCCATATTGAACTTATGCTCGAATACAAATGGCACGAAATCACCACATTTTAACTGTTCACCCATCGCCCATACAGTGCGGTCTGCAAGGTCTTCCATCCGCTTAATCATGAATGAATTACGGCTTGAATCCTTAAGGATACTGTTCTGGTATATGTCAGTAATTGCAGCGACACTTCTTTTTACCATCTCGCGGCGCTTCTCCTCTGATATCAGATAGTACGACTCACCGTTTTTCTTGATTTCGTCGCACACCTCACGGATAACCGCATGCAGTACGACGCCAAAGTTTACTGGTGAAAATGTAAATTCTTCCCTTTCCTTTAAATCAACTCCATACCTTAAGTAATATCTCAATGGACACTCTGCAAAGTTCTCAAAAGATGTGACGCTTCCGACAAGCCTGCCGCCAGTAAGTGAATCAATAATATCCTCATCTACATTTGCAGCAATTTCAGTATTATCAAAGCTGTTAGCCGCCCGCGGTATTGTCACATATGAATTCTGCTGTGCCGTGTCTTTGTAAGATAACTTAAGGCAATGTGAAAACATTTTTCTCATGCTTCTTATAATATATGAAGGCATCAGCGCCGCACCCTCGCTGTTTTTTACCGCATATGACATGTAAAGCTTCTCCGCACTCTTTGTCATAATAAGATACAGATAGAATCTCTGTGTAAATGCTTTCTCCCTCACGGAAGCTGACATAACTATTCCCTTATCCTCAAGATACTCCCTGTCGCTTTCTGACAGAACGCTTCTTGAATCAGCCCTCTTAGGTACATTGCCGTCATTGATTCCGACAAAGAACATGACCTTGATATTGTCTAGACGGGTTCTTTCTATATCTCCGATAACAACACAGTCATTGGTCTGCGGAATAAGTCCTATCTTAATCTCCTGAAATCCTGACGCAAGTATCTTGTTAAATTCTTTAATACCAACCTTCTCGCTTCCAAGAAGGGCATACATTTTATCTAATACTTCTATAACTTTCTTATATAACTGCGCATATTCATCACCAGTGTACTCGCTGTCATTAAGCACACTTACCTTCTGCTCCATATCTTCACGCACAAGGAATTCGTAAAGAGCCTTTACCATATCTGCAACATCAGATTCCTTTGACTTAAGCACTTCTTCCAATGGATCCAACATATCCGTTATCATTGTTCTTAGTGAATTAAGCTTCTCAAGGTCAGTATTATTGACTGTTCCCCTGAACTTTCTTATCCATGGTTCATGCCATTTTCCCCTGCCTCTGATTCCAACTGCAACACAGTAATTGTCTAACAGATCAATATCTTCGCGCTCCATTCCGCTCATTCCGGTTCTTAGGAATCCTAATATGCTGTCATAGCTGTAATTATTCTCTATTATTCCAAGTGCACCGTTAATTGCCGCAATAAATGGATTGTCCGTCACATGGCGCTTGTAATCTAAGAAATATGGTATATCGTTCTGCTTTAATATATTAGCCGCCAGTTTGCCGTAGCCATCCATGTCCGCAGTAACTATCGCAATCTCGTTATATCTGTATCCACACAGTCTTGTAAGTCTTATTATTTCTCCTGCTGCAAATGTTAATTCTTCCTTGGCAACAGCTCCCTCATATATAACGATATTGTCAGTCTTCTTATTAAATCTTCCCGAATTGTTTCTGAAAAGATTCTGTTCCAGGAAATCCAGTTCTTCTGAATTCTTAAATCTTGAATTAACATTTACAATTACATTCTTTCCCGGTACTGCTTTTCCTGCAATATACACAGGTTCAAGGACTTTCACATGTTCTTCATCGCATATCTTATAAAGCTTTGATACGCAGTCCTTACTCATGAAAAAAAGTTCTTCCCTGCCTCTTACTGAATTTTCACGCTCAGATGAATCAATTGTCAGAGAAACATATATCTTCGGACACATTGATAAAAGAATTGTCATTAAATTGTACTGAACCGGAGTAAAACCTGTGAACCCGTCAAATACTATCTCGCAATTCTTTATTCTCTCTGACTCTGTAACCTTGCTGCATAATTTATCCAGTATTTCTTCTTTAGTTATATAATTCTTGTCTATGTACTCTGCAAATGCGTTATATACAAGTACTATATCATCAAGCTTATACTGAAGTGCTGCACTTCCCTCTGAATCACTGTATGCTGCACCTGCCGCATCCTGCATAACATCCGGCTTGATATCATACTGAAGCATTTCCGATATAACAGACTTCATCTCTGACACAAATCCTGCATTAGACAGATTACTTCCAAAATATTTTAATCTGTCCTTGTTCTGCTCTAAAACTCTTTTAATAATCAGATTCTTTCCTGTATCATCAAGGACTTCAAGATTATCCTCACCCACTTCCTCAAATACTTTATACGCAAGCCTTTCAAAGCTCACAACATCTATATTAAGTATTCCTTTTCTTGGATGCATGGACACCAGTCTTTTCTGAATTGCCATAGTGTACTGCTCCGGCACAACAACTATATAATTCCTGTCAGGATTCTTCATTGACTCTTCAATTATATGCGTATACAGATAGTGCGATTTACCCGCACCTGAGCTTCCCAGAATTAATTGTAATGACATGTGTTACTCCCCTAATCTTTCTATAATAGACTTTACCATCATTTGCTTTACCATAATGCACCTTTTCATATCATGTCTCATCATGGTTCGAAATCAACCGCTTCATATTCCACCGTATCCGAATAGTCCCACCATTCTCCCTGATAGCCTGTAAATCCGTTATTTTCCATAGCATTCTGTAGAATCATCACATTTTTCACAGCCTCTTCATCTTCTATATCAGAATAATCTCTATCTGCTTTTAGAGAGAAATCATCAAATTCTGTCGGCATTGATATAACACTTCCATCAGCAGCAACCATTGTAATATCCACTGTTCCTCCAAGATTATGCTTTTTCATTCCGTTAGCCGGATTTGCCACATAATTAGGGTCCGGATATACTTCCCATAATTTCTGCTGTGCCTCAAACGGTCTGTATGCATCCCAAATCTTTAAGCTGTACCCCTGTTCTTTCAGTTCTTTCTGCACATTTGCAAGCTTCTTAACTGTTCCGTATCGAAGGTATGCGTCTGTGAAATCATATATTCTGACACCTGTAAAGTTATTGTCTGTTGCATACATCAATTCGACATATATATCCGGTATGTATTTATTTACAAGAACATATTCGTCATCTTCCGGTTCTTTTTCGGTTGTAATCTCCTGTGTTATAATTTCCTGTGCTGTCACTTCCTGTGCTGCAGTCTCCTGTATGTTCGCCATCTCTTTTTCTGATACATCATCTGTTGTGACATTTTTCTTTTGTCCACACGCTGTCATGCCTGCCATTATCATGATTGCTGTTATAAATGTTTTAGTAAATCTACGTTTCATAGTCATTGCCCCTCTTCATTACCTACTATTTCATCATATTTAACAATTTAGTAGTTTTTTTCAAGCTATTAGTTGCTTTATAATGCTTCTTCCTAACTTGAAGACCTACTAAACAAACACCATTCACACTTTTAGTAGGTCTTTTTCTTATATATCTATAATATTAGACAATTCTAATCATCAAAAAAACCTACTATTTTGGCATAAATTATCAATTTAATAGGCAATTTTCTTTATCGAATTTACACCATTATACAGACTTTATCAATTATCCTCTGATTTTTCTCTCAATATACCTACTAATTCATCATATTTAGCAACTTTAGTAGGTTTTTGCCCCATTCATGCATTAATTTAATGTGCCATTTTACACTATCCAATACATTTGTATTTAATATACCACATTTTAATCATAATCTCCCACTCCATACCATATATTTTGTAATAATGAATATGAAGGGCAGGTTTCTTTGTGATGAGTCAGACTAAAATTGTTGTTATTCCATTTAAAAAGCTCCTTATTGGAGCTGTTATCGCTGCTATTATAATAGCTTTTATTATATTCGCTGTTATCCGTCTTGGCAGCAATAGTTCTGATAATTCCAGGAATACTACTAAACCCAAGAGCAGCACTGTAAATGCTTCTGCTTCTTCTAATATTGAGACACCCCTTGATAATGCCGACGCTCCTAAATTCTGCCCCGGAGTATATACCGCCTCTATTCTGTTAGACGGCAACCCCGTTGATATCCAGGTCACAGTTGATTCCTCTAACATTAACAGCATTGAGCTTGTTAATCTTTCTGAATCAATCACAACTATGTACCCTAAGCTCACAACTTCATTTGATGAAGTTGCTGCTAAAGTCATGGAAGCCGGCACAACCAACATAACCTATGATTCAGCCAACAGATATACATATTCCGTCTTTATAGAAGCAATAAGCGCAGCCCTTAAAAAGGCTGCGCCATGATTAATATCTTAATATTTTCTGTCTTGTACCACACATGCCTGCTAAATCCGTCTGCCACTACTTAGAATAAGTCACAGCCTCACTATTCTCATCATAATCAAACATGCCATCATTCTTCTCTTCAAGTGCCTTGATGATGTGATATGTATATTCATTATATGGTGTATCAATTCCAAGTTCTTTCCCCATGCGCATCATTGCGCCGGAGAACATATCTATCTCTGTTTGTCTGCCAGCGTCAATATCCTGCAGTGTTGAATATCTTGCTGTTGGCGAAACAGCGCTTCCTCGGCTTGAGTTATCTGCACACCTGCTCATATCAATGCCTTTGGCAAGAGCTACTGCTTCAACCTCATTACGTAATCCTTCGCTGATTGCTTTCATATGCTCACTGTCAGTATAACAGCCAACACCTGCTCCAATAATAGCCTGTGGAAGATTGTTACAGATATTAAGTCTATACTTGCTCCATATCTCTTCTTTGATATGTTCAGTCACTCTGTAATTAAGTCCTGTTCCATCAAATAAATCTCTTATTGCCGCAACTCTCTCACTCTCAAATGGTGCAGTTTCCTCTCCATATATAATGCCTATTGTAGTCTCAGGATTGAACACATATTCCTTGCCTTCGCGGTGTGACGCCACCTTTATAAGTGAATAAATGATATGTGATTTATCTATCTTGGTAGATATTATCTCTTCACTGTCAACACCATTCATAAGACTCATGACTATTGTATTCTCACCGACGGCTTCCCTAATATCATCTAATGCACCTGCAAGTGCGCCGTATTTTAATGATACAACAAGAAGGTCAACACCTTTTGCTTCCTCTGGGGTCAATACCTCCGGGTGGTATGTCTTTCCATTAATCAGACATCCTTCTGCCTTAAGTCTTTCCGCTCTTTCGCCCTTTGCAATAACGCTTAGACTTATATCCTTCTTTTCCGAAAGTCCCCATATAACATAAGAGCCGACTGCTCCTGCTCCAAGTACTGCCACTGATTGTATCTTCATATACATTTCCCTCTCAATCTTTGTAATTTCTTCAAATATATATACACTTCAATTCTTTCCGCGTCAAATGCTTTTATCTTCCTACAATATCTCCCTCTTCAAAATCGTAAGTCAGCTTCTTTCCATATGCCATGACATATGCAGCACATTTCTGCTCATAGTCTGTGTGCTGCATTCTTAAACTTGCTGTTCTTTCATCAAGCTGTCTGTCAGGATATATTACTGGCAGGACATGTACCCTGAATGTGTGCAAATGTGTACTTTTAACCTGCTGTTCAACAAACAGCGAAATCACCGGAACATTAAACTTTACCGCATACAGATATGCACCTCTTTTGCATGGACGGGGCTTCCGATAATTAAACCACATTTCCTGCTCAGGATATATAAGCACAAGTTTGTTTTTATCAAATGCATTCTCAATCTGATTAGGAAACTCAGTCTCCATAAACCATTTCAGGCTGCTTACGGGCATTGTGTCGGCATATTTTTGCATATACCCGACAAAACCTTTCATTGCAAGGTTAGAATCTTGATTAACAATACTTATTCTTCTGAATCCAGCTTTTCTCATTGCAAACCTGACAATTGCAGGGTCTAACGGGCTGAAATGATTGCATGTTACAATCGCAGGACCTCTGATTCCAGAAAGATTCTCAAGTCCGTCAACTTGTGTTATAAGCCCCACCGCAGAAGTCCCGGCATGAAATATAGCTTCTGCAATATATTTCTTCACACAAAAACCATATGCTGTGCGGTAATCAATATAATGTCTTAGTAATGCTTCTTTATCTTCGCGTAACAGCTTAGGGTCTCTCGGCTCAACCTTTGAATTCAACTGATTAAGGCTTACAGCCGTCCTAATATTTTCATAGACCTGCTCCCTATCACCAATCATATCTCCTCCGACATAATTTATTTTGCAGCATCACTGCTATCCTTCACGTAACCACTATCCACAACAAATCTGCTTCCCACAACATCAGAAAACTTAACCCCATCACCGTCCGCAATATTCTCAGCCCTTGCAAGAAGCTTCTTTAAATTCTCACGGTCAGCTTTCCTTTCATTATCCCCATACTGCTTGCGCTGTTTAATCAGCAACGGATAAAATCCCGACTCCGCCGCATACTGCCAGAAATACTCCTCATACGGAATCTCGCTGTAATGCCACGGCTTGTCAAACAGGTTATAATGTATCAGCTTCGGTCTTGCTATATACTCCCCGCCCTTGTTAGGCATAACATTCCATTCCTTATCAAGAAAATATATTTCTTTTGCACACATAGCATTAATATAATCCTGGTCAGGTGCAACACTGTCAAAGTGATATTCAGCCATAAGCTTTAAGAATCTGTCTGCCAGATGAGCCTGTCTTATCTTATCAAGGTTCATAAGAAGCACTCCTGAATTGACATATTCATTCCGCTCTATTCCCACTACATTTTCAATGTAATGAGCCAGTATTGTATTCTTTCCTGCAAATGTATCTCTTACTGCACCAAACATTGCATCTCCCATATCAACTGAATAAAGCTTTGCATCATTTATTACAGTATCAGAGTCAATATACACAGCTTTATTAAGCTCTGGAAAAAGCTCTGCAATAAATAACCTGAAATATATCGTCAGTGTAAACTCGCCTGAATAAAGCCTGTTTTCCTGCCTGTCAGTAACTGTCTGTCCAAAGCTTTCAGAATATTCGTACATTTTCTTTCTTATATCAACGAATTCAATATCTATATTTTCATAATCCTTTATCACATTACGAATCTGAATCATCGTAATATTCTTCACATTATCGCACATAACAATAATTCGGTAACGCTCATCACAAGCCACATGTACAGCCAGCGATTTAAGGCACACTGCCAGATATGGTGCGTACTGTTCATTAATCGAGAAAAACACAGGAATACGTGAAACTGCCATGTACTCTTCATGCTCCCTGTTATAAGAATCCAGAAGCTCATCATATTCATGAAGCCCAAGTATATTATGCATTTTATCAATCTCCCACGGCTTGACTGAAACAGTCCTTATCACCGGAAACACTCGGAAGGTAGTTGTAAAATGCTGAAAAACAGTGTTGTCATGCAGTCTCCTCTGGTCATTAAACTTTCGTCCGCACAGATTGACTCTTGTTGCAAATGTATTAACAGCCGTCTGGTCAGGCATAAACATTTCCTTTTTTATGCACTGTTCACGACATTTTTCCAGAAGCCCGTTCTGTCTTATCATCCTCATATTCATAAGCATTACTCCGGAATTAATGTAACCATCACCGAAAAGCCATCTGCCATAATAATCAGAAACTCCCGCAATCTCTATGCCATCCATATTCTGATAATAAAAATCCCTGAAATCTTTTCTGCACAACACATCAGTATCCAGATAAAGAACTCTATCCTTAATATCTGTCTTATCAGCAAAAAGGCGCAGCATACAGCACGCAGTAAATCTGCTCTGCATATTTGCCTCCGGCAGCTCCTCAACAAAATATCTTGTAACATCAACAAGAAAGATATTTACTTTAATGTCCGATTTATTCAATTTTTCTTTCAGATATTTTGCAAATGCTTTATCAATCGGCTTGTAATTAATACCTTTTTCCCTGTAATCAACCGTGAGAATATATATATTTAACGGTTCATCCACATTTTTAATAAGAGACATTGAAGATAAAAGAATCCCCTTCTGCATTGGTTTATCACCACAATACAATATGTTCATAAATCCGTATCCTTTCTTAAATTATTAAATATGTCTGATTTATCCTCTCTGTATTGATTTTCCCCAGTTTCTTAAGTAAAATACATATAAGTTTTAAACGATAATTAAAGAATTGAGGAATGTTATGATATTTAAGATTTTCAAAAAAGATTTGAAAGGTCTTAGCAGGAATATTCTGGCTTTAGCCATTGCGCTTGGTCTGTGCCTTATTCCATCGCTTTACGCATGGTTTAACATATATTCCAACTGGGATCCTTACGCAAACACTGCGTCTGTCCAGATTGCTATTGTTTCTGAAGATGAAGGCTACTCTGAATCTGATGATTCCACTATCAATATGGGAGAACAGATTGTTGAACAGCTTCATTCGAATGATAAATTAGGCTGGCGTTTTCCGGAAACTAAAGATGAAGCCATGAATAAACTGAATGCCGGGAAGTACTATGCCGTTATCGTTGTTGGTGAGGACTTTTCACGAAGCCTGTATGACTTCCTTGACAATGGTCTTAATCCACCAACAGTTACATATTATGAGAATTCCAAGAAAAATGCTGTTGCTTCCAAGATTACAGATACAGGAAAAAGCACTCTTCAGAACACTATCAATTCCGAATTCATTGATGTGTGTGTTAAGACTATTATGCAGGGACTTAACGAAATAGCTGAAAATGATCCTTCAATTATTGAAAAGACAGTTAAGGATTTACAGAGTGTATCTGCCAATATTAATTCTTACGATACCATGATTGACATGTTTATTAAGAGTAATTCAGACCTGGCAGATAATCTTGCAAAACTTCAGGAGGTTCTTCCACAGATTAAAGATGTTCTTACCGGAACAACTGATGTTGCTGATATTGCCAATAAATCTCTTGATAATGTCACAGATGATATTGCAAACCAGATTGATGCGCAGCTTAAAGCTATGAATGAATTAACTGACAGTGCACTTGATTCTCTTGATAAAGCTGTACAGCTTTCAATAACTGATATCGGACAGGCTGGCGTTGAGCTTAGTAAAGCCAACAAACAGTTAAAGGAACTTATAGACCAGAATAAGGCTCTTGAAGATGCTATTGATTCCCTCAGCAAAGTAGATGGCATTGACCCGGCAGTTATCACCGCCCTAAAGTCAGCTCTAGCTTCTGTTAACGCTATGGAGAATATCGCATACAACCTTGTTCAGCAGTGTGCCGATATTCTTACTGATTCACCTGAAACACTTCAGGCAAAATATCAGTTAATCAAGTCTGTTGTTGAACAGTGCCGCACAGAGCTCCAGAAGAGCCAGACAATTATGCAGACTGTAATAAGAACTAATGTTAACCTTCTTAAGGCTTCCATTAAGAATGCCGTAAGCAGCCTTGCAGCTAATATAAGCAGTGCCGGAGACAATATTAATGGAATCTCGCAGATGCTTCTTGGAGTAAGTGATATATCTGTAAATATTAATACAACTCTAGAAAGCACAAAAACATTACTTGATTCTCTCAACAAAAGACTTGATACCATATCCGGTTCAGTAGGAGATATAAGTTCATCTTCTACATATAAACTGATAATGGATTTCATCAACTCAGACGCACAGTCAATAGCGTCATTCCTGTCAGAACCTGTACAAGTAGAAGAAATCTACGTCTATATGCAGACTAACTATGGAACAAGTGTTACACCTTTCTATACAACACTTGCTCTCTGGGTTGGAGGAATTGTTTTAGTTGCCCTTATGAAAGTAAAGGTTGACTATGAGGATGATGAATTCAAGGATGCCACAGAACACCAGAAATATATAGGCCGTGCACTACTCTTCCTTGCAATGGGACAGCTTCAGGCTCTTGTAGTAGCTCTTGGTGGTTTATACATTTTAAAAATCGACTGCACCCACCCGTTCATGCTGTGGCTTGCAGCCGCAATAGCAAGCTTTGTATTTACTTTATTCATATATACACTTGTTCTTACATTTGGTGATTTGGGGAAAGCTATTGCTGTAGTAATGATTGTGTTACAGATTGCCGGTTCAGGTGGAACTTATCCAATAGAACTTCTTCCTGAATTCTTCCAGAATGTATACCTTTACTTCCCATTCCCTTATGCAATCAATGCCATGAGGGAGGCAATAAGCGGATTATACCAGTGCGATTACGCTGTATACCTTGTGAAATTGTGCGTTTACGCTGTTATCTCCCTTATTCTGGGACTAGGAATCAGAAAGTCACTTCTTGAAATACGCGAGTTCTTCGAGCGTCGTATGAAAGAAACACATTTTATGTAAAGGAGGATTAGATTTATGCAGAATGATGATTTTAATATAGATGTTGTAATTGCGGAAATCACAGCATTTGCAGAAAATATGCATGCAAAGAACCAGCACAAGAAAAAGGTCTGCTTAAGATGTATGATGATAATTCCTCTCGTATTCATGGTGCTTATGTTCACTATGGATACCGCCAAGGTTGTTTATCTTCTTCTATGGGTAATCTCGCTTTTTATATTCTGTGCTTATCTTATAGTTATTGATTATATTGACGACAAGCTCGCAAGAAAACTCAATGAACTTAATATTGAGATTCAGGAAAAACAGGCTGATACTTCTCTTACAGACAGTATCAAAGCATTTTTAAGTGAGGTACAGTTATGAAAAATATATTTAAGATTATACGGGCTGACCTTCGCCATATAAAAACAAATGTAATTGCACTATGCGTAATTATCGGTCTTACCGTTATTCCTGCATTGTATTCGTGGTTTAATATCCTGTCAAACTGGGATCCATATGGACAGGCTTCCACAAGCAGGATTAAAGTTGCCGTTGTATCTGTTGACAAAGGTACTTCTCTTGAAGGAACGGAGCTTAATGTCGGTGACACCATAATTGATGCACTTAAAACTAATAACACTATCGGTTGGCAGTTTGTTGCTTCATCAGATGAAGCAATCGAAGGCGTATACAGCGGTGAGTATTATGCAGCCCTCGTTGTTCCAGAGAATTTTTCCAAGAATCTTATAAGCTTCTTAAGTGATTCCATGGAACATCCTCAGTTAAAATATTACTGTAACCAGAAAGCAAACGCTATTGCACCTAAGATAACAGACAAGGCTAAAACAGCAGTTCAGCAGCAGGTAAACCAGACATTTATAGATACAATCGTATCTACGATTGCCGGTACTGGCGACTCAGTTATCAAAGATGCAGATAAAGAAACCGGTTCTCTTATGGATGCAGTTATTAACAGACTTACATCCGCAAGGACTACACTTTCAACATACGATGTAATTCTTAATTCAATGCTTGCAATTACTGACCTTACATCATCAATAAGCAGCAGTTCAAACAGTGCTGCACCGCAAGTTTATACACAATTACAGTTACAGCAGCAGCAGTTAATAACCTTACAGGCACTTGTAAATGGTAATTCCGCTGAATCTTTAAATGAATTATCATCTGCTCTTTCAAACCAAATGTCCCAGATTCAGAGCATTATGGGTTCATTAACAGAGCTTTATTCTGACATGAACATGGATGTTGCAGACCTGTCTGCTGCAATTAAGCTTACATCGGGCTCACTCACTCAAACTAAAGAGCTTCTCAGTGACCTCGAGACAAAGCTTGATAACGCAATTAATACATTAAACACAATCACTGAACAGGATACATATGGTTTATTATCAGAGATGTTAAATGCAGATGCCAATACTTTGGGAGATTTTCTCTCTGCACCTGTAAATATAACAACAGAGCAGGTATATGCTGTTAAAAGCTATGGAACAAGCGCTTCACCATTCTACACAATACTTGCACTGTGGTTTGGTGGACTTATACTTGTTGCTATTATGCACACACCTGTGCATCCTGCTCCGGACATTCCAGCAGATGCAAAGAGATATGAAAAATTCTTCGGAAGGTATTTTATCTTCTTTGCAGTAGGACAGCTTCAGGCACTGCTTATAACACTTGGAAATCTTCTCTACATAGGAATCCAGTGTTACCACCCATTCCTTTACTGAGTTGCATGTGCATTCTCAATCTTCTTATTCCCCTTCTTTATGTACAGCCTTACTGTTGCATTTGGAAATATCGGTGAAGCACTTGGAATTGTCCTGCTTGTTATACAGGTTGCCGGCTCAGGCGGTACATTCCCTATAGAAGTACTTCCTAACGCCTACCAGATAATATACCGATTCCTGCTCTTCCCATATTCAATGGATGCATTAAGAGAATGCATAGCAGGAATGTACCGATACGATTACATTAAGAACCTCGCATTTCTTTCAATATATATAGTTGTTTCTCTGATTATCGGATTGTTCTTACAGAAACCATTTGAGAAGCTGAATCATATGATTGAGAGAAGTAAGGAGAAGTCGGGAGTTATGTT
>ENA-OPEM01000294-OPEM01000294.1-human-gut-metagenome-genome-assembly--contig:-NODE-294-length-13336-cov-1.680973_pt1 | contig 13336 bp, 8 predicted proteins | sample MGYA00241634_ERZ501531 | MGnify/ENA primary metagenome ERZ501531 (study PRJEB25962, sample SAMEA2042385) | human gut metagenome | biome: human gut; feature: human-associated habitat; material: faeces... | reverse complement strand
TGATAGACCTCGCCATGTCTTCCGCCTACCGCATTGCGCCCGTACCCTTCTGCTCCCGGAAAAGCAAGTACTTCTCCATAATCAAGGAAAGGAACAGACGGACCGGAAACCTCCTCTTTTTCATCACAGGCCAACAGAACCCATGCCAGAAGAAGTATTCCAATTGTAGCATATCTCATTATTCTAATCTCCTATTTTAATAGTGTATAGTCAATAGGCGGCCTGTATGAACGAATCAAAATCCGTCCATACTAAGCACAGCCCTCTTACAGAATCTTACACTTTCTGTTTTTTATCAATAAGTCAGTATTCGGAAACCGTTATCCAGCGCGGGTCACCATATTCCTGGGTATAAACCGTAGACCCGGTATTGATAATCGTAAAGTCACCATCCTTAGCATTCCTGAAAAATGAAGAATCCGACATACCCAAATCTATCAACGTCAGTCCAGTATCGGCTGCCTGTTCAAAGTCTGTGGTGCAATAATTATTCTTTCCCGTCAGATTGACTTGTCCCGGAACCAGAGCTTTTCCTGCACTATATCCAAAGACACAGGCATTAACAGATAGCGGCAATGCTACAGATAATTTAGAGAAATTGCCAATTGCCGTATACGACGACTTGCTTGTAGCCCAATTATAGAATGTACAATTCGAGATAGAAACCTTAGCGTTAGCCGAAACCGGCACATCGGCGGTAAGCACTCCAAAGACGCCCGGCGAAATATAAAACTCATAGAAGGTGGAGTTCGTTACAGAAACATCATTCCAGACGTTGGAACCTTTATTGATGGCATGTATGAATCCGAATTGCTTCGTTACATATTTGGTGTCATTGATTCCGGTAACCAGACAATTATCAATCCGGATATGGTTGATGGTCGTCATTCCTTCGCTAGCATCGTTCATCATCAGAACGGTAGAAGGCAGGACAATATCGGAGTTACGGATTTCAAAACGATCTATCGTGATATCAGTTCCGGCATCGTGCTTGCCGATATTCAACAAGCGTGTTTTGCTACCGCCACTTCCTCCGGACACGATTGGTTCTTTGACATTCACATTCTCAACAATAAAATAGTTGATTTCAGGAATATTATTCACTTCCGGTTTAATGATGAAGCCACCTTTACGTATATAGAGCGTAGGTCGATCTCCGGGATTAGCCAGGAATGCAATGCTTTTCGTTAGTTTGATGTCACCGGTGCTACTTTCGGGAAGTCCGTCTGCCGACAGATAATAATCAACCCCGTTTTTCAATTGAAAGATCAAACTTGATTGGCTGTCATCAGCCATCCCCTCTTTTATCTTCGACAGTAAGTCAACGCCATCCGTCACCAGTACGGCACCGGAAGGCATACCGGCTGTTGTGAATTTCTGCCGGTTGTACTTTTCTGCACCTTCAGGAGCTTTGCTATTGGTCAATGCAACATAGTAGGATGTACGGGGAGCCAATCCTGAAATTACATATTTGCCTGAAGCTATTTCCGATCCGGACAAGTCAAAGTGCTTTTCATCCGTTCCATTTTCCTGTTGCCAGATAGAAACACCGTCCACAGGATTCTGGTCAGAGACTCTCCATTCTAGCACAGCCGAATTCTCCGTTATCTGGTGTTCATCCAATGCATAAAGTACCTTGGGTATGATACGTGTCAAAGTGGTGATAAGAGAAGAATATTCCGTCCAATTTGAAATGATATCCAGACTCTCATTATTCGCTCTTACACGGGCATAATAACCTGTTTCATAACGCAAACCTGTAAAAGTGCATTTACCGTTATTTACGGTCTGCGTTGCAGCGGGTTCCGACTGGAAAGTTTGGTCACGCGAAAGCTCCACCGTATAAGAGGTCGCTTCTCCGGATGTTCTCCAGGCAAGGGTAATCGAATTACCTTCCGCAAAACAGGAGGAGGCTATGAAGGAAGGTCTGAACAGGCGGGGCAGCTCTTCCGCCTCATCCTTGCATGAAGTAATATTCAATAGACAAAATGCCAATACAGGTATCAAATATATCAATAACTTTTTCATACTCTCTTTTTTAATATCCATAATAATTCTTCAACAGTCCCTGATGGCTTGACAATGCATCGGGAGGTATAGGTACCAGATAGCGGACCGGATCGGTTTCCGGATTCACAGTTGCGGCATTCGATTCATTGATATAGCCGTAAAAGGAAAACAAGACAGCAGGGGCAGGAACCCATTGACGCGGATTCGAAGTATTCTTGACCTGCGTGCAATATTGATTACACATATTGATAAGTGTATATCCCGTAGGTGCCTTTGAAGGATAGGATTCAAAAGCCTCATCATAAGAGTTCTTGCCTCCTTCTTTATACCAGTCTATGGTCTGCGATACACATACGGCAGCCGGATTCACGGCATCGACCATTTTGTAATAAGCAACTGCCGGATAAGATTCAAAACGTTCATCATAAATCGGTTCCTCAAATGCAGTGGTCGTATTCTCATATTGCTTGGTACGGGCAACTTTTCCTAACGTAATCCAATCAAAATACAAGTTATAGAGGGTCTTTCCATACAGATTCCAGCGCGCCAGATCATATCTTCTATGCTTTTCACCCCCAAACTCCCATGCGCGCTCTTTAACGATTGCATTAAAGAAATCTTCTTTTGAAGTAAGTTTATCGACATAGGTATCTACCATTTCCGGCTGATCTTCCGCCGCGAAAGCACGGTTGCGGACTTTCTTCAGAGCCTCTTTGGCTTGGGGTGTAGGACCGTTATGATTCTCATTGGCAGCTTCGGCATACATCAGTAGCACGTCTGCATATCGCATATAAGTGTAATTGATTCCGGTACCTTTATTGGAAGTACTGCCCAGAGGAGTTGCCATAAACAGGCGGTTCCATTTTCCGCAATAAACCGTAAGGGCGGCTATCGGTTTCTGAACTATATTAGTCATTCCAGAATTTTCATAGCGGAACATCTCGCACGTAAGGTCGCGGCGCAAGTCCTTATTATCAAACGACAGCATATAGGTAAGCGCCAGTTTAGAACCTCCCGAAGAATATCCATGCGGAGCATTAGATGCATTCTGTCCCTCTGAATTCTTTTGCGAAACGATGTATGTCCCCCAGGAATATCCCAACTCTCCGGAGCCTCCTACCTTTGCCGGTACATCGAAAATATTATCATCATTCACCGGAACAATCCAACTACATTCGTCCACCCAAACCTGACGGAATGAGCGATTCAGCGAATGTTTGCCTTCATTAATCACTTTACCTGCATATTTCTCGGCTATCTCATAGTATTTCTGCCAGTCATCATTGCGCTGCATTGAACCGATAGCGGCAGGGTTCGAGTAATCCGGACGCAGAGTCCATCCTCCTCTATACAATGCCATACGGGCAATCAATCCCTGGCAAAACTCTCTTGATGCCGCTTCCACTCCCCTGTCCGATTCTTCCGCATACCACATGACCGGTTCAACTTCAATCAGGTCATTGATCATGTCTGTCAATATGATGTCACGGTCAGTTGCACCAATAAACAGTTCATCCTTGTTTCCTGCCGGTTTCCGTCTGTAAGGAACGTCTCCCCAATTCCTCACCAACTCCAGATAGTACATGGCACGCAGAACTTTCGCCTCACCATAATAATGCATTAACCGCGAAGGCTTCGTTTTATCAGCAGCCTCAAACAGAGGACTTTGTTCAATACCTTCTATCACGTCATTCGTCCTGTTCACTCCATCATACATCCCTGTCCAGATGCTGCCGTACGAACTGATGTCACCTGCACTCGGTTCGAAAGCACTCTCTTTCAGATTGGACGACGTAGTGACCGTAGTAAACTCCACATCCGTATTAAACAGCATTTTCTGGGCCAGGTTGCCTACCCATCCCTTACCACTGACCATCGGTACGTACATGCCATTGACGGCAGTCGCAATCTCCGATTCACTGGTAAATATATAATCTTTATCAAAAGTGGAAGGCGAATTTACATTCAGATAATCTTCACAAGATGTAAGTATCATCAATATGATAACTGGAATATAAAATTTTCTCATGGTTCAATTCTATAGTATTAAAAATTCAAATTCATTCCAAGCGTATAAACACGACTGCGAGGAGTCACATTATTATCTATACCCGGCGTCAAACCTTTCTGTATATTCACTTCCGGATCATATCCGCTATATCCCGTCAAAGTGAACAGGTTACTACCGGAGAAGTATAGGCGCAGACTCTTGACTCCCAGGCGGCTCAACCAGCGTTGCGGAAATGTATATCCCACAGTCAGCGTACTCAGACGCAGGAATGAACCGTCTTCTATCAAATCGCTCATTGTAATACCCTGTGTAACGGACATCCAGGAATAAGTGGCGGCATTCTGATTTAATGCAGCCAATGCAACCGGATCACTGGAGACATTGACACCGGCATCATCCACATAGCGGAAACGGCGTGCCAAATTCATATTGGTAGACAGATTGGAATAGTTGCGACGAACAGCCGAATTCAAATAGAGTTTATTGACGTTGAATACATCAAAATCGCACATATAATTAAAGAACGCGGTAAAATCCAAGTTCTTCCAACTGCCGGAAAGGCCAAAACCACCTGTTACCTTCGGATTCGTATTTCCAATGACCGTCATATCTTCTTCCGTTATCAGGTCTGAGTCGGAATCAGACAGTTTCTTGAACTTCATTGCTCCCGGTTTAAAGCTAAAGTTACCTGAACTAAATGAAGAATTATCCGGAACTCCCGGTTTCAAAGTCCACTTCTTCGTCGTTTCATCAAAATTAAAATCGTCAACCGTATAAAAACCATCATTCACAAAACCATAGATGAGTCCCATACTTTTGCCCACTTCCATTTTATAATTGTAGGTTCCATACCAGTTGGACAAGGAAGCTTTTGTTTTCCATTCCGTCTCACCGGAAGAAAGCTTATCGACTTTGTTCTTATTAAAGGCCACATTGAAACTGGCAGACAAATTAAAGTTCTTTGTCTGGACGATTTTACCGTTCAATGAAAGCTCAACTCCTCTATTGGAAGTCCGGCCTACATTTGTCATCTGTCTCGAATAACCTGATGAATTAGGAATGATTGACGGCACCAGCAAATCTTTAGTTGTATTCCAGTATACATCGACTGTACCGGTTAAACGGTTTTTGAAGATACCGAAATCCAAACCGAGATTTCGTGTAATGGTAGTTTCCCATTTCAAATCAGGATCATACAAATAAGTCTGGTCGGCAAACTGATAGTAATTATATTCTTCATTATTGAAACCGGGAGCACTTGATCCGCTATACACACGATAGATGTTATGCCACAAATCATCACTGATACGGTTGTTACCAGCCAACCCATAACTTGCTCTCAGTTTCAGTTCTGAAATAAACTTGACCGATTTCATCCATTTCTCTTTGGAAAGTCTCCAAGCTATGGAACCGGCAGGAAACACGCCCCATTGCTTACCGGGTGCAAACTTCGTCGAGCCGTCTGCACGAAATGTAAAAGTGGCATAGTAAAGGCTTTTGTAATCGTACAAGCCACGGCCAAAGAAAGAGGCTGTTCTGTCCGGAGCAGCTTTATAACTGGTGCTCTGGTGTGGAGTGCCCAATGCAAAGTTTTCAAGAGCCGCTTCTGCCGTAATGGAAACCGGGAAATAACGTGCACTCATAAAAGTATTGTTATTCTGCGAATGGTTTATTTCCTGTCCAAGCATCAGGTTTACATTATGAATTTTACGGAACAAATTGCGATAGGTCAGCGTATTTGCCAGTCGGTACGACTCTTTATGTGTTTTAGTACGCTTAGCCGAAGGCATATTATTCATTCCCGCAGCAGACGCTGTGCTGGATAAAGCTCCATAAAACTGGTCATCATTCGAGTCCGTTGTGCTGATGCCATATTCGGAGCGGAATTGCATTCCTTTAAACATATCCCACACCAAAGCTGCTTTGAGGCTGATTGCAGTTTCTTCCCTTTTTCTATAGTTCTGCTTATTTTCCTCCAACGGGGTGTATCTCTGATTTAAGGAATTACCATCTTCGTCCAGATTTTCATCATCATCATCCGGATCAAGGGATGCGCCGGAAGTTAGTCCGTTTGTGGGACGGAAACGAAGAGCCGTGACAATGTTGGTTCCCGATGTACCTGCTCCGTCAATGGTACGGGTGCGATATGTGGCATTTGTCTCCAGTTTCAGGTTCCTGAACAGTTCATGGTTCAGCTTCAGAATAATATTGTTACGTGACAGACCGGAACCAATCAGCTGTCCTTCATCTTTATTACGGTTATAACTTAGATTAAATTTCGTCTTTTCACTACCGCCGCTGATAGTCAGATTATAGTATTGTGAAATCGGATTGCCTCCCAGCACTTCATCCTGCCAGTCGGTAGAGTCCGTATATTTGTATAAGTCAATATCGTCATAATAGCCAAAATTCTTAATAAAAGTATCAGCCGATCCTTTACGTATCATCTGGTACTCGTACTCCGCCATCACAAATTCATAGTTATTCATTACCGGTAATTTCCCTGCCAGTGTACGTGTCTGTACATAGCTATTGAATTGAACCGAGGTCTTACCCATCTTCGGGTTCTTCGTGGTGACAATGTCTACGCCATTCGCACCGCTAGCACCGTAAACAGCAGTCATAGAAGCCTCTTTCAAAACATCAATAGACTCGATGTCCGTAGGCGGAATACCACTCAAATCGTCAACCGGAAAGCCGTCGACCAGGAACAACGGTGAATTGTCCTGAGTGATTGATCCTCCACCACGTACACGAATACTTATTTCAGCATCCAATGCACCATCTGTTGTGGTGATCTGTACACCTGCCATCTTTCCCGCCAAGGCATCGGCCACGGAGGCAGAGGCAACTTTAGAGATAGATTCCGAGGACACAGACGCAATAGATCCCGTCACATCACTACGGCGAATATTGCCATATCCCAAGACTACAACCTCATCCAATAATTCGCTGTTTTCTTTTAATGTAATTTTTGCCAGTTCCTTACTACCGGACTTTAGTTCAACGGTCTGGTAACCGATATAGGAAATTAAGATAGTAGCACCATCAGGAACATCGTTCAACGTGTAATTTCCATCAAGATTAGTGGTTACACCATTAGTAGTGCCTTTCACCATTACAGTAGCACCAATTACCGATTCACCTGCTTCATCTACCACTGTTCCCTTTATAGTTCTTGTCTTCGACTTCAGGACATCATTCCCGATTTTTTGTTTGCCTACAGATATTGTATTATTATCCCTATTGAAAAACAAATTGGTTTGTTCCGTAATCTTGTCCAGAACAGTCTGTAGGGGACTATTCTTTACTTTGATAGATATGCGCGGAGCAGAGTTCACAACATTTTGATCATAAAAGAATTTCAAGCCTGTCTGCTTGCCCAACTGAACAAAAACATTCTCTACAGTTTCATTCTGAACGTTCAATGTTACAGTTTTTTCCTTCTGAGCTTGCGCCTGATCAGGCATCAATGACAAGCATACGAATAGTAAAAAAGCTAAAAACGAATGTATATTTCTACTTTTCCTTTTGGAATTAGGAAGATTATTCATTTATTTGTGCGTTTTAGTAATTGATAAAATTAATTAGAACAAAGGAGTAATTCGCGATACATGATTCACGCGGGTCGAAACGAATGAATACCTGTTCGCATTACGAGATAGGGGCTTCTCTGTGAGACAGCTCCTATTTTTCTTAGAGGAGACGCTAAGTGGGTGCTTTCATATTCTATATTCTCTTTTAATTAAAGGTTAAACATATTAATACTCACATATATTATAACATACATCCGTTTACCAGCCGGACGTATATCCATGCTTTTCTGCTACTTGAATAAGAAGATATGATTTCCTTCTTTTCTATACCGGATGCCACTGGTATATTCCATTGATTGGAGTACTGCCTCCAAACTTTTATTTTCATGTTCTCCGGAAATCAGGTTGTTGAACTCCTGTCCTTCCGCAAACGTAATGCGACAATTATACATGCGTTCAAGCTCTTTAGCCACATCGCGCACCGGAGTGCTGCTGAAACGTAATCCACCTTTGCGCCATACGGCAACATCACGTTCTTCGCACCGTTTGCTGTATTCACCGGAAAGTGTATTGATCGACACTTGTTCCTTAGCCTGCAAACGCATCATCGCTTCAGGCAGATCCACCTGTACTTTGCCACTCTCCACATCTACAGAAACAACTTCATCCGAAGAATAAGCTTTCACATCAAAGCAAGTTCCCAGAACCCTTACATCAAAACGGGCGGTCCTGACAATAAAAGGTTGCTTTTCGTTTCGTTGAACCTGAAAATAAGCTTCGCCTTCCAGTTCTATCTGCCGTTCATCTTCTACAAAACTGTTCGGATAGCGAACACGGGAACAGGAATTTAAGATCAGCTGTGTTCCGTCCGGCAACCTGATTTGTCTGGATTCACCATAAGAGGTAGAGGCTTCCAAATAAGAAACCTGCCGTTTATCCATATAACCCAGTAGATTGATTCCCCCGAAAATGAGCAGTACAACAGCAGAAGCACTTGCCACCGTCAGGACTATCCGCCGAAACCAGGTACGTTTCTTATGTTCGATGCGTTTCAGTAACCGACTGGCTTCTTCCTTATATTTTTCACGCTCCATGCCGGTGGTGAGCTCTTCCATAGCGGCTTCTTTCCAGACATCTGTTGCCAATTCGTCCAGCATTGGGGCATGAATATCATCTTTCAGTCGGGATAATAATCCACGGGCCTCTTCCTGGGTGTACATATCATCCAGATAACGGCGCATTATAGATTTGTCTGTTACATCATTCTTCATTGTGCGGGCTCTTTTAGTATAAAGGTCATGAAAACTTTTCCTTTACATAGAGTAATACACAGTAAAGGAAAACATCTGGGGTATGATTAACATTTATTATGTATTAAGGCAAATCAGAAGCAATAGCAAATCCACATATTCACTGCCTGAATACTTAATGAGATAGGTACGAATCAACTTAAGGGAGGTAGATATATGCTCCTGAACGGTGTTGACGGAGATGCCCAACTTATCTGCAATCTCTTTATGGGAGAGCTGGGCTTCACGACTCATCTCGAAAATCTCACGCTGGCGGGGAGTACGCCGCTGCAAGGCCTGGGAAACGAGGAATTTCAAATCATTCAGCATTACTTCACATTTGGTATCTTCCGTGTAGTCCAATGCCTGTGAAAGAATACTCTCCTTTAGTTTTTCCTCATTAGCGGCATTGCGCAACTGGTTCAGTATCCGGTTGCGCATAATGGTGTAGAGATAGGAAGAAAAGGAAGCATCGGGATTAATGAAACGGCGGCTTTGCCAAACTACAGTGAAAGCATCCTGAAAAACATCTTCTGCATACTCCCGCGATTTAAGGAAACGCATTGCAAAGTATATCAGACGGTTTTTATAAGTGGCATACAATTCACAAAAGGCGTCCTCATCCCCCCCTATCAAGCGGAGAATGAGTGAACGTTCTTCTGAGAAATTATCTGCACACATATAGCAATCTTTAGTTTTTTCGGGAAACAAAAGTTTAATAGATGCTGCAAACGTATGTAAAATCCGGGAAATAAAAAAGGGAAAAGATAAAATAAGAAGAAAGCATAGCTTACTTATTCTATCAATTTATTCCCGTGAAATTCGTTTCAGGTGTTCTTCTATCTTTTGAAAAAATGATGCCAGATGCGAACCATCTACAAAGGCATGATTTACATAAATGGATAAAGGAAATACCAGACGCCCCTCGCGGGTTACCGCTTTACCGGAAGTCATCAAAGGGTAACTGCAACCATTGCCGGCTTCGGCCAGCGTATAGGTGGTGGCTGTGAAATACATTTTAGGAACAGCACTTAAATGCACTACATCATAATCTCCCTGTTTTGCCAACTCCTCTTCGGCACCATAAGGATTGCCATCTTCGGGGATATTGGTTATCAACTCATACGCTTCGGCATAAAAGCGTTTGAAATCTTCGTGGTAAGGAATCCGAACCGTATAAAAGGTCTTTCCGGGAACAGCTATCGGAGAAATGATATCCACTTCATCATGAAAAATAACTTGTCCGTTCTTGTCGGTACGATAACGGAGTTCCGGAACTTCATTCGCTGAACGCACTACGGCATACAGATAATAGAGAAAAAAGGAATGGCCCGAGGCTCTCGCTGCGGCACTGGCTTCGGTACAATCAATCTCTGTGGTAATGGAATACCAGGAATTTACAAAGCCCCGGAAGAAATTGTAATTATCCCGGCGCTCCCATGTCTCGATGTCTACAATATGTCTCATAAAGTTATTGATTAATGAAAAATGCCCGGTCGCATGATATCAGCCGGGCATTCGTTCGTTTATTTTCCTTTCTTATAGTTTTCCAATCCTGTTTGCAAGAACTCGATATACTTAGGAATGTCCTCGTCATACGAATAAGATTTATTCAAAGGGCGACCTTCATTATCTATCAGCACATAGAAGGGCTGTGCATTGGCACCGAATTTAACGCGTTGGAGATAACTCCACTTATCGCCTACTGTACGCAATGTACGTTCCCGGCCGTTTTCTGTCACTTTAACAGGTGAGGTCAACGGGGTTTTATTATCTACATAAAGTGTAATAAGTACGTAATCGTTGTTGATAATGTCACTTACCTTGGAGTCTGTCCATACGGCAAGCTCCATCTTACGGCAGTTTACACAACCATACCCGGTGAAGTCGAGCATTACAGGTTTGCCATGCTGACGGGCATATTCCATACCCAGATCGTAATCATCGAACTTGGCATGCACTTCATTATTATAGAGGTTGAAGTCCTGAGTCTGCATAGGCGGTGCAAAAGCACTGACCGCCTTCAATGGAGCACCCCACAAACCGGGAACCATATATACGGCAAATGCCAGTGAGAAAAGTGCCATAAAGAAGCGGCCCACTCCCACTTTCGTATCGTCATCATCGTGCGGGAATTTGATCTTGCCCAACAGGTAGAAGCCCAGTAAAGCAAACAGAACAATCCACAATGCCAGGAACGTTTCGCGGTCGAGAATGCGCCAGCCATAAGCCAGGTCGGCTACAGAGAGGAACTTCAGAGCGAAAGCCAATTCCAGGAAACCGAGGGTAACCTTTATGACATTCATCCAACCGCCTGATTTCGGCATAGACTTCAGCCAGGACGGGAACAGAGCGAACAACGTGAACGGCAATGCCAAAGCAATAGCAAAACCAAGCATACCGATAGCCGGAGCTACCACGCTACCCGTTGTAGATACCTGTACCAGCAAGAAACCGATAATAGGACCTGTACAAGAGAAAGACACCAGTGAAAGCGTGAATGCCATCAGAAAGATACTGAGCAAACCGCTTGTTGCTTCCGCTTTACTATCTACTGCATTGCTCCATTTAGAGGGCAGCGTCAGTTCGAAAGCACCGAAGAAGGAAGCTGCAAACACAACCAGCATCAAACAGAAAAGGATATTGAACACAGCATTCGTGGAAAGTGCGTTCAGCGCACTGGCACCAAAGATCAACGTAATGGCCAAACCTAAAGTTACGTAAATCACCACGATGGAAGCGCCATACGTCCAGGCATCACGAATACCTTTCTTTTTATCTTTGGAACGTTTCAGGAAGAAACTTACTGTCATAGGGATAATAGGCCACACACAAGGGGTAAACAATGCCAGCAGTCCACCGAGGAAACCGGTGATAAAGATATAGAACCATGACATATCTTCTTGTGAAGTGGTTTCACCATAAGATTGCAGATCATTAATGACAGGTTTCCACAAGTCAATATTACCTGCCACATTTATATCCGTCGGACCATCTGCACCACCTATGATGCCAGTAGAAGCTGTATCCGCAGGTGTTTCTGTTTGAGAAGCAGGCTGAGTTTCCGGTTTCGTGTCCTCTGCCGGAACTGTTACCTTTTCAGGAGTTGTAACTGCTGCACCTTTAGCAGCTTCCGCTTTACCTGAAAAATTAAATTCTACTTGCGTAGGAGGCAAACAGTTTTCATCATTACAAGCACCGAATTCCAGAAAACCTTCTATCTTATAATCTCCTCCTGTGAGCTTCAGTTTCTGAACAAATTGTGCCGTAGACTCAAAATAGCGCACGTTCATCTCGAACAACTTATCATAAGAAGCTATTTCTTTTCCTTTCGGCTGCAACTTTCCTACAACTGTAGCACCGGAAATCTTCTCTACATTGAAGGTAGCCGAGATAGGACCACCGTCACCCAGGTCGGTAGAATATACATGCCAACCCTTGTCGATAGTAGCGGTAAATACAATTTCCGCCTCTCCCGCTGCAAGCGTCTTCAGTTCCGACTTAAACTTGACGGGCTCCTGTATCTGCGCTTGTGCCACGACAGCAATCAGCAACAGACAAATGGATAGTATTTTTCTCATCCTTATAATCTATAATTTATTATTAAATCTCGTAGTCAACACAAGCGCGATTCTCCTTTACATCAGCAATCAGCTTGCCTGCTGCCACATGCTCGGGATGAGTAGCATAAAATTTCACGTCGTCCAGCGTATCAAATTCGCTGTAGAGGGCAATGCTCCAAGTTTCGCCGGGATTCATATTGAGTCCAACTTCTATCTTACGTATAACAGAGATTTTAGCTGGTAAAGCCTCGATAGCGGCCTTGAATTCTTTCATTGCTGTCAGCTTTTTGTCAGCCGGAGCTTCGTCTTTTAATTTAAATAATACAATGTGTTTGACCATAACTTTGCAATTTTAATGATTTATCTATATATTTGTCAACCGAAGCGATTAATATTAACCGCAAAAATACTCGTTTTGTTTTAAATATACACTTAAACGGATGTTAATAATAGGAATTGCAGGCGGAACTGGCTCGGGAAAAACCACCGTCGTACGTAAAATCATTGAAAGCCTGCCGGCAGGTGAAGTGGTACTGTTACCGCAAGACTCTTACTATAAGGACAGTAGCCATGTACCTGTAGAAGAACGACAGAACATCAACTTTGACCACCCGGATGCCTTCGAGTGGAGTCTTTTATCTAAACATGTAGCCATGCTGCGTGAAGGAAAAAGCATTGAACAACCCACCTACTCGTACCTTACTTGTACACGAGAGCCCGAAACGATTCATATCGAGCCACGGGAAGTAGTGATTATTGAAGGGATTCTTGCCCTGTGCGACAAGAAACTGCGCAGCATGATGGACCTCAAAATCTTTGTGGATGCTGATCCGGACGAACGTCTGATTCGTGTCATACAACGGGATGTAGTGGAGCGTGGACGTACGGCAGAAGCGGTTATGGAGCGGTATACCCGTATCTTGAAGC
>ENA-OPEM01000279-OPEM01000279.1-human-gut-metagenome-genome-assembly--contig:-NODE-279-length-13670-cov-6.913698_pt1 | contig 13670 bp, 16 predicted proteins | sample MGYA00241634_ERZ501531 | MGnify/ENA primary metagenome ERZ501531 (study PRJEB25962, sample SAMEA2042385) | human gut metagenome | biome: human gut; feature: human-associated habitat; material: faeces... | reverse complement strand
CCCGATATAGATGACCTTGCAAAAAATAAATACAGACTTATTCTACTTAATAAGTCAGACCTTGCAGATGAAAGAGTGACCGTAAAATGGGTTGAATTTTTTGAAAAACAGGGAATAAAGGTTATTAAACTGGATTCAAGACAGCGAAGCGGGATGAAATCCGTTAATAATGCTATTCTTGAAGTTTGTAAAGAAAAAATAGAAAGAGACAGAAAAAGAGGAATCATTAACCGCCCCGTGAGGGCTATGATAGTCGGAATACCTAACGTTGGTAAATCAACATTTATAAATTCTTTTGCAGGTAAAGCCTGCGCAAAGACAGGTAATAAACCGGGTGTCACAAAGGGAAAACAATGGATAAGGCTTAATAAAACGGTAGAACTGCTTGATACACCGGGAATTTTGTGGCCGAAATTCGATAACGAAAAAATAGCCAATGATCTGGCTTTTATCGGTTCAATCAATGACCAGATTCTTAATCTTACAGAACTCAGTCTTAAATTTATTGAATCCGTAAAAAATGACTATGCCGGTATTTTTACCTCAAGATATGATATAGAAGAGAAAGACGACGGTGTTACAATGCTTGGAGATATTGCTATTGCAAGAGGATGTCTTAAAAAGGGCGGAGAACCTGACTATGATAAAGCGGCAGCCCTTATTTTTGATGACTTCCGTTCCGGTAAACTGGGAAAAATTTCTATTGAGAAACCGGAGGATTACATTTCATGACAAAAGCAGAAAGACTTGAAGCAGAAATAAAGCGTACAGAACTTATGAAGGAATTTGACAGGGAGTACAAGATATACGGAACCGTATGCGGCATAGACGAGGCTGGACGAGGACCTCTTTGCGGACCTGTGGTGCTGCTGCCGTTATTTTGCCGGATGAGTACAATATTTTATACATAAATGATTCCAAAAAACTAAGTGAAACAAAGAGGGAAGAAGTATATAAAGAAATTGATAAATATGCGATTGCTTACGGAGTGGGAATAGTCTCTCCGGAAAGAATAGATGAGATAAATATATTACAGGCAACTTATGAAGCAATGAGAACAGCTATTCATAAATTGAGTGTAACACCCGATATATTATTAAATGATGCAGTGACAATACCGATGGTGGATATTAAGCAGGTACCTATTATAAAAGGTGATGCAAAGAGCCAGTCCATTGCTGCAGCAAGTATTGTGGCAAAAGTAACAAGGGACCATCTTATGGAAGAATATGATAAGTTATATCCTGAATATGGATTTGCAAAACATAAAGGATACGGAACGGCAGCTCATATTAAAGCCATTAAAGAATACGGCCCATGTCCGATTCATCGCAGGACTTTTATTAAGAACTTTATTTAATCAGCAGAAAGGGTGTTAAATTACATGAATATTAAAACTGTAAACAATACAACAGGAATAACTAATGCCAATGTTAATTTAGCACAAAATTCAGGCTCTGCAGACAGAACACAGATTACGGTTCCTTCCGGTCTGTCTCCCATTGAAGCAGGAAAAGCACTTTTAATGCAGTTAAGCACAGGAGACAGACTCACGGGAGAAATTATCGATATAACCCCCAACAACATTACAATTTCATTAAATGACAGCGTTACTGTTAAGGCGACACTGGCGGATTCATTATCCTATAATATAGGCGATATAGCTTCCTTTACAATTAAGGATATTAATAAAGAACAGGTTGTTCTTAAAGCCGGTACCAATACTAACAGAAATCTTTTTAACGACCAGACAATTACATCCGCACTTAAAAATGCAGGACTTCAGGTTAATGAAGTCACTGTATCGCTTGTAAAAGAGATGATGTCCCATGAACTTCCTATTACATCCGACAGCATTAACCATTATATGAATCTTTTGACGGAATCCTCCATAGCAAGTCCCAAAGATGTGATTTACCTAGAGGGCATGCATGTTGAAGTAACCGATGAGAATGTACAGGCGTTGCATGATTATTATGATTTCGATAGGGGAATGACAGGCAATGCGACGAAACTTACGGATGATCTTTACGGAATGTTAAACAGTCTCCCTTCATCGGTTTCGGATGCTACGGTGACACTTTTAAGCAATTTTATTTCTTCATTTACGCCTGAAATATCTGAACCGGTAATGATGGGGAATTCTGTGGATGCCAAGGAATTACAGAAGCTTTCCGAGGTTTTGCTTAATGGTGATAACGGAGAGAATGGTAATACGACGTTGCGGGAATTTGCAGGACAGGTAGCAGAGGGTAAAATATCTTCAAAAGAATTTTTCAACAGGATAATTGATTTTTATAAAGATGGTTTTATTTCACCTGATAAATTTAAAGAAATCGTATCATTAAAAGGAACTGAAAATATACTTAAAGATTTTGTCAGACAGGAAATGTTTCTTAATCCTTCAGATATAAGCAAGGAAAATATTAAGAAGCTGTATTCTAAAGTGCTTCAGGATACGGAAGCTTTATCATCCAGATTTCAAGGCATAAAGTTTGCTGAAAATATGCTTAATACCAATACACAGATTAAAAATGACGTATCCTTTTTGAATCAGGCAAATAATTTTATGAATTTTGTGCAGATTCCACTTCGCATGAGTGGACATGAAGGCCATGGCGATTTGTATGTGTACAAAAATAACAGAAAAAAAATAGAGGATAAGGATGAGTTGAAAGCACTTTTACATCTTGATATGGACAATCTCGGACCTATGGATGTATTTGTTTTGTTAAAAGCCAATAATGTAACCACTAACTTTAAGGTGGCAAACGATGATATTTTAGCATATATTGAGGAGCATATATCAGAACTTAATGAGAGACTTAATGCTCTGGGTTACAGCGTGACAAGCACCGTTACGTCTGATAAGGAAAAATATTCTTTTGTAAAATCTGTAATGGAGGAGGAATTTCCATCGGTTGAAATAAAACGTTTCAGCTTTGATGTGAGAACGTAAGCCATGGCTGAAGAAGAGAAAAAAAGAAAACAGGCGATAGCCATACAGTATAATCCCGATGAGGTTGCACCTAAAATTCTGGCTTCCGGAACAGGAATTATAGCTGATAAAATAATCGAAAAGGCAAAGTCAAGTGATGTTCCGTTATACGAGGATAATAAGCTTGCCAACACATTGTCAAAACTTGATATTGGGGAATACATACCACCGGAATTATACAGTATTGTTGCGGAAATACTTGTTTTTGTTGATAATCTTGATAAAATAAAAGGAAAGATATATGACAGAAAATAAAAGACAAACCGGCAGTTTTTATGAAGATAAGGCAGCAGAATATTTAGAGAGTATTGGATATGACATAATCTGCCGTAATTTTTATGGTAAAGGCGGAGAAATAGATATTGTAGCCAAGGATAATGAGGCTCTTGTATTTGTGGAAGTAAAATACCGAAGCTCCGTAAGATACGGTTTCCCTGAAGAAGCTGTTGACTACAGAAAGCAGTATAGGATAAGAAAAACGGCAATGCTCTATATTGCCAGAAATGGAAAATCTTTTGACTGTCCTATAAGATTTGATGTCATATCCATATTAGGAACAAAAATAACACATATAAAGGATGCTTTTTAATGAATATAAATTTTTATGATTTCAGTAATACCACCAAAATACAGGGAACGGTTCCTCATATTACATTCAATAACCTTAATGGAATTGATTTTATAAAACATGGTTTTTCAACAAGACTCGGAGGAGTAAGCAAAGGCATATATTCCTCAATGAACCTTTCGTTTACAAGGGGCGATGATGAAAAAGCCGTGTCCCGCAATTTTGAGATAATAGGCAATGAGCTTGATATGGATGTTAATTCCATGGTATACGCAATGCAGACGCATACAACCAATGTAATGAAGGTTACTAAAGAACATTGCGGAATGGGTGTTACAAGGGAACGCAATTTTTCAGATGTTGACGGACTTATAACCAATGAACCGGGTGTTACGCTTGTTACATCATACGCTGACTGTGTCCCTTTGTTTTTTGCAGATACAAGAAATAAAGCAATAGGTTTGTCTCATTCTGGCTGGCGTGGAACGGTGGGAAACATTGCAGATGTTACTGTTAAAATGATGGAAAAAGAATACAATACCGATCCTGCGGATATTGTTGCTTTTATCGGTCCTTCCATATGTCATAACTGCTATGAGGTATCTGAGGATGTTGCGGAACAGTTTGCGAAGGCCTACGGCACAGAGGTTTTTGAAGATATATTGTATATAAAAGACAACGGCAAATTCAAGCTTGATTTATGGAGAGCTAATTACAGAAACTTTATAAATGCGGGTATACTTCCTGAAAATATAGGGATAACTGATATATGTACATGCTGTAACAGTGACCTTTTATTTTCACATCGTGCAAGTAAAGGCATGCGTGGCGGTATGTGCGGATTTTTAACAATTAAAGAATACGAGGAGAATAACAGATGAGTACAAGAGCAGATGAAGCGGTAAACAGAAAACATTGCGGACATAACTGTTCACAGGCGGTTGCCTGTGCATTTTGTGATTACACGGGATTAGATGAAGAAACCTTAAAAGAAACAACACAGGCTTTTGCTGTGGGCATGGGAACAATGGAGGGCAACTGCGGTGCTCTTACAGGTGCAGGCATTGTCCTCGGACTTGCCAACAAAGACCCTCGTAAGACTTTTTCCGATGTCAGAAATATAATGATGGAATTTAAAGACAGAAACGGAACTGTTATCTGTAAGGAACTAAAAGGAATCGAAACAGGACATGTTGTAAGGGAATGTGATGACTGTATAAGAGATGCTGTGGAGTTTCTTGAAGAAAGGCTTCAGAAGTAGAAAAGAAAGTATTACTTGGAGACACACAGCAATCTTAAATTTGCCATGAGTTTATATGATATATTATAGATAAAAATAAGGCACTGGGTATTTTATTTGGATTGAAAAAATGATAAAATAACCGGTATGAATTAAATATTGAAAGAGGCAGAAAATGGAAGAAATAAATGAAATCCAAAGCTACATAGTGAATGGATATGTTTTTGAAACCAAAACAGAATATAACGAAGCTGTTCAGGAAAAAAAGGCAATTAAATATTTAAGTTCGGAACTCAATCTCTCCAATATTGAAAAGACTTATAAGCTTTATTGTGAACTTATAGAAAAAAAGATATTCAAGACCCCGGTGGGTATGGATTACCTTAAAAAGCTAAGAGACGTTGTTATAAAAAGCGGAAATTATAAAGCAGAAGATATTATGCCGATACCGGTAAAAACAACGGGTCACATGGAAAAAGAGCGTGTAGAGAAATACATAAGTACCAAATACGAAACTACCGTAAAGCAATATGAATCCGAAAAAAAGAAAATGAAGAGCAGACTATCCACTTCAATTCTTTTTAATATAGTGCTTGTTGCTGTGGTAATTGCAATGTTTATAATAACAAAAAACAGCGACTCGCCTAATATCCTTAATTATGAACGTGTAATTCAGGATAAATATTCTTCATGGCAAAGTGAACTTAACGAAAAGGAACAGGAACTTAAAGAGCTTGAATGGAAAATTAACCATCCGGAGGAATGATTTCACAGAAAAGACAAATATTGATTATAAAATATGAAAAACGGAGGTGCCTATGAACAATAAAATACTTGTCGTTGATGACGAAAGCAGAATAAGAAAAATAATCAGGGACTTTCTTGTAAGGGAAGGTTATGTAGTATGTGAAGCTGAAGACGGTGAAGCGGCACTTGATATTTTTTGCTCAAACAATGATATAGACCTTATAATTATGGATGTAATGATGCCGAAAATGGACGGATGGCAGCTTTGTAAGGAAGTAAGAAAATTATCGAAAGTACCTATTCTTATGCTTACAGCTAAAAGTGAGGAACAGGATGAACTCAAAGGGTTTGAGTTGGGCGTTGACGAATATATTTCCAAGCCTTTCAGTCCGAAGATATTAACTGCAAGGGTTAATGCACTTTTAAGAAGGACTACTGGGGATGATGAAGAGATACTTGATATAGCCGGAATAACAGTTAATAAAATAGCACATACGGTAACTATTGACGGAAAAGAAATAGATTTAAGTTTTAAAGAATTTGAACTTCTTACATATTTTATGGAAAACAGAGGCGTAGCACTTTCAAGGGAAAAAATCCTCAATAATGTATGGAATTATGATTATTACGGCGATGCAAGAACAATAGATACCCATGTCAAAAAACTCAGAAGTAAAATGGGTGAAAAAGGCAAATTTATATCGACAATATGGGGAATGGGTTACAAATTTGAAGCATGATTGTAAAAAAGGTTGACATTTTTAAAAGAAAATAGTAGCATAAATTCCTATAAGGGCTAGATGCCTTAAAAGGAGGAAACAATTATGAAGAAGATGAAGAAATTCGTTGCATTAGCAGCAGTAGCTTCTCTTGCAGTAGCTACATTTGCAGGATGTGGCAAGAGTGAAGGAAATGGTTCATCAAACACCGGCTCAGATGTTTGGAAAATTGGTAGTATCGGACCAACTACAGGTACAGCAGCTATTTATGGCAACGCTGTAAAGAACGGTGTAAGCATTGCAGTCGATGAAATCAACAAGGCAGGCGGAATCAACGGTTACAAGATTGAGTTCAGCTTTGAAGACGATCAGGCAGACCCTGAACTTGCAGCTAATGCTTACAATGCACTTAAGGACAAGGGAACACAGATACTTTTAGGAACAGTTACATCAGGTTCATGTGAAGCCGTTGTAGGTCTTACAGCAGAAGACAATATGTTCCAGCTTACACCATCTGCATCAGCTCAGTCAGTTATCGCAGGTGATAATGTATTCCAGGTATGTTTCACAGACCCTAGCCAGGGTTCAGCTTCAGCTCAGTACATCGGTGAGAATAAGTTAGCTACTAAAGTAGGTATCATTTATGACAGCTCAGATGTATATTCAACAGGTGTTTTTGAAAAATTCGTTGAAGCAGCTAAGTCACAGGATTTTGAAATTGTATCAACTCAGTCATTTACTAAGGACACTAAGACAGACTTCTCAGTACAGGTTCAGTCTTGTAAGGATGCAGGCGCTGATTTGGTATTCCTTCCAATTTATTCTACAGAAGCTTCTTTAATTCTTACAGAAGCTAACAGCACAGGATATAAGCCTATATTCTTTGGATGTGATGGTCTTGACGGAATTCTTGGTGTAAAGAACTTTAATAAAGAACTTGCAGAAGGCGTAATGCTTTTAACTCCATTCTCAGCAGATGCTACAGATGAAAAAACAGTATCTTTTGTTAAAACATACAAAGAACTTTACAATGATGTTCCTAACCAGTTCGCAGCAGATGCGTATGACGGTGTATATATTCTTAAGGCAGCAATTGAAAAGGCAGGTCTCAAGCCTGATGCTTCAGTAGCTGATGTTAATGAAGCTTTAAAGAAAGCAATTACCGAAATTACAGTTGATGGACTTACCGGTGCCGGTATGAAATGGGAAGCATCAGGTGAAGTAAGTAAAGAACCTAGAGCTGTTGTGATTAAAGACGGTACATACGTTTCAGCAAAATAATATTTTTTTTAAAGACTATGGGCAGAGAGGCATAAAGTGGTCTCTCTGTCTTTATTGTTATAAGGTAGAATATCCGGGATTTCCGGTAAATAAATGGACGAGGTGAACTCATGAGTAGTTTTTTTACTTATGTATTTAATGGTATAAGCTTAGGCAGTGTATATGCGATTATTGCATTGGGATATACTATGGTTTATGGTATTGCCAAAATGCTTAATTTTGCCCATGGCGACGTTATTATGATAGGAGGATATGTCCTCTTTAGTATGATATATGGTAGTGGAACCAATGTATTTGCTGCATTGATTGTTGCTATGGTAGTGTGTACTGTCCTTGGCGTAGTAATAGAAAAAGTTGCATATAAACCACTTAGGGAGGCGTCATCACTTGCTGTACTTATTACAGCAATTGGTGTAAGTATTCTTCTCCAGAACATTGCCCAGCTCATATTTACATCCCAGCCTAAAATGTTTAGAAATCCAATAAAACTTGGCAGTGTAAAGATGTTCGGTGCTAATATCGAGGGCTCCACGATTTTAATGATTGTATTAGGAATTATTATTGTGGTGGCATTATCAATATTTATCAGGAAGACAAAAACAGGACGTGCTATGTTAGCTGTTTCAGAGGATAAAGATGCTGCGAAGTTAATGGGTATTAATGTTAATACTACAATTACAATAACATTTGCAATCGGATCCGCGCTTGCAGCACTTGCAAGTCTCCTTATGTTTAACGCCTATCCAAGTCTTATCCCTACATCGGGCTCTATGCCGGGCATTAAGGCCTTTGTAGCTGCTGTATTTGGTGGAATAGGATCAATTCCCGGTGCAATGGTCGGCGGGATTGTGCTTGGTATAATAGAAGTATTAAGTGGTGCTTATATTCCTAATGGAACAAAGCTTGCTAATGCTATTGTATTTGTTGTATTGATAGTTGTTCTTATTTTTAAGCCAACAGGTTTGTTTGGCAAAAAGATTAAAGAGAAAGTGTAGGTGAAGATACATGAAAAAATTCAAACTTAAAAAAACTACACTTACAACAATAATTACAATAATCGCAATTGTTATTGCTTATTTTGTTATGAATACACTTAACAATTCCGGTGTGCTTTCAAACGTTATGTCAGGTCTGCTTGTAAGAATATGTGTATGGTCTATAATGGCTGTATCACTTAATCTTGTAGTAGGTATTTTAGGTGAGCTTAGTCTTGGACACGCAGGATTTATGTATGTAGGTGCATTTACGGGTTCGCTTTTTACACAGATAACTGCAGATATGATATCCAATGATTTATTAAGATTTGTAATAGGAATACTTATAGGCGCAGTTACAGCAGCGATTTTCGGTATTCTTATAGGTTCCGCAGTATTAAGGCTTCAGGGAGACTATCTTGCCATAGTTACACTTGCTTTTGGAGAGATTATAAAAGGAATTTTAGGAACTGTTATCGTTGCATTTGACAGCAAAGGTTTCCATTTTTCACTGAACAATACAACTGACCTTTTAGAAAAAGGTGTTAAATCCGGGGACATTATAGTAAAAGGTTCTCAGGGTATTTTGAAAATCCAGAGGAGCAGTACTTTCCTTATCGGGATAATTCTTTTAATAATTACCGTACTTATTGTTATGAATTTATCTGATTCACGTTCAGGCCGTGCTATTAAAGCAGTAAGGGACAATAAGATTGCAGCAGAGACGGTGGGTATCAATATTTCCAAATTCAGATTACTTGCATTTACGATATCGGCAGCATTAGCAGGTGTTGCAGGAGTATTATATTCACATAACTTAGGAATGTTACAGCCTTCGAAGTTTGATTTTAATACATCTATCAATGTACTTGTTATGGTTGTTCTTGGCGGAATGGGTAATATTCCGGGATCTATCGTTGCTGCTGTCGTATTGACGATTCTTCCGGAAAAGATGCGATTCCTCAATGATTATCGTATGATTATTTATGCTATTGTACTTATTGTACTTATGATTTTCACATGGAATCCAAAATGTATTGAATTACGTAAAGAAATTTCAGCAAAATTCAAATCATTCTTTTCAAAGAAAAAACCGGTTGAAGAGGAGGTTCATTAATTATGGAAACACAGGAAATAATGTTGAATGTTAATAACATAGGAATCTCTTTTGGCGGCTTACAGGCTGTAGATAATTTTAATCTTAAGATTAAAAAGGGAGAACTTTACGGACTTATCGGACCTAACGGAGCAGGTAAAACAACCGTATTTAACCTTTTGACAGGTGTATATAAACCTGATTCCGGGAAAATAGAGCTTGATGGAGAAGATATAACCGGTAAGAGTGTAGTACAGATTAACAAAGACGGAATTGCAAGAACTTTCCAGAACATCAGATTGTTTAATAAGTTGTCTGTACTTGATAATGTTAAAATCGGCTTACACAATATTTATAAATATTCTACAATTGCAGGTATTTTTAAGCTGCCAAGTTATTTCAAAAACGAAAGGCTTATGAATGAACGTGCAATGGAATTATTGAAGGTATTTGAACTTGACGAAGAGGCAAATACAATATCTGCCAACCTTCCATACGGTAAACAGAGAAAACTTGAGATGGCAAGAGCTATGGCAACTAATCCTAAACTTTTATTGCTTGATGAGCCGGCTGCAGGAATGAACCCTAATGAGACAATGGAACTCGTTAAAACTATTGCTTTTATCAGAGATAACTTTGATATGACAATTTTACTTATTGAACATGATATGAAGCTTGTTTCAAGTATATGTGAAGAACTTACGGTTCTTAATTTCGGTAAAGTTCTCACACAGGGACCTACAAGCGAAGTCCTTAATAATCCTGAAGTAATTAAGGCATATCTTGGCGATTAGGAGGAAATAAATATGGCTTTATTGGAAATTGAAAATCTCGAAGTTAACTACGGAATGATTAAAGCATTAAAAGGTGTTTCCTTTGAAGTAAATAAAGGTGAAATAATAGCCCTTATTGGTGCTAACGGAGCAGGTAAAACAACAACACTGCATGCTATTTCCGGTATTTTACCTTCTACATCAGGCAAAATTATATATAATGGACAGAATATAACTAAAACACCGGCTCACAAGATTGTTAAGTTAGGCATTTCACAGGTGCCGGAAGGCAGAAGAGTATTTTCACAGCTTTCGGTATTTGAAAATTTACTTATGGGTGCATATACCAGAAGGGATAAAAGTGAAATTAACGAAGATTTAGAGAAAATATATGAAAGATTCCCGAGACTTGAGGAAAGAAAGAACCAGATTGCGGGAACTTTGTCAGGCGGGGAACAGCAGATGCTGGCTATGGGACGTGCACTTATGTCCAAACCTGAGATTATACTTCTTGATGAACCATCGATGGGATTATCGCCGATATTTGTATCAGAAATCTTTGATATTATTAAAGCACTTAATGAAGGCGGAACAACAGTGCTGCTTGTAGAACAGAATGCCAAAAAAGCATTATCAATTGCAGACAGGACGTATGTTCTTGAGACGGGAAATGTTGTTCTTTCAGGTAAGGCTGAGAACATAATGAATGATGATACAGTAAAAAAAGCATACCTTGGAGAATAAAATTAAAGGCACTATTATTAGTGCCTTTTTGTGATAACAGGAGTTTACCATGAAAAAGATGTCATTGAAATTGAAATTAACATTTTTAATAGCAGCCATAGTTCTTACGGTTGTGGGTGTTATTTGTCTTTTGAATTCTATTTTCTTTGAAAAATATTATATTAAAGACCGTGAAAAAAAACTTGTAAATTCATATAATGAAATGAAAGAAGTTCTGGTAAGCGATGGAATTTCATCTGACAGCGTCAGAAAAAAGATGCTCAGTATAAATGCACTCCATAATATAAATGTTTTTTTAGTTGACAGCAACTGGAAAACAGTATACAGCACACAGAATAATATTGAAAATACATACCGATGGCTGCAACATTTTATTTTCAGTGGGGACAGAGATATTGAATTAATTAAAGAAAACGATAATTACTCAATAAAAAAAGGCAATGATATATCTACGGGCTTATCATATATGGTTATATACGGAAGCATGGAAGACGGTTCACAGCTTGTTATGCAGCTTATAATTGAAAGCATAAAAGAAAACATCAAGATATTTAATAATTTTGTTACCATAACAGGCGCAGTTGTTATGGTTATTAGCATTATATTTGCATATTTTCTTGCTGATAGATTTACAAAGCCGATTAAGGAACTTTCAAAGATTGCAGAAGAAATGTCTGAATTGAATTTTGATGCTAAATATACAGGAAAAGCACAAAATGAAATAGGCCAGCTTGGTAAAAGTATTAATTTTATGTCAGACAGCCTTCAGAAGAATATAACAATGTTAAAAACTGCTAATTATGAATTGCAGCTTGATATTGAAGAAAAAACAAAAGCAGCTGACAGGCAGAAAGAATTTTTGTCAAATGTATCCCATGAATTAAAAACGCCTATTGCATTGATTCAAGGATATGCGGAAGGCCTGAAAGAAGGGGTTGCAGCGGATAAAGAAAGTTTTGATTTTTATTGTGATGTTATTATGGATGAAGCCAATAAAATGAATCGTATGGTAAAGAATCTTTTATCCCTTGATCATATTGAGTCCGGGCAGAATAACATTAATATCGAAAGGTTTAATCTTACAGAACTGATTAATGAAATATGTAAAGCAAATGAACTAAGACTGGATCAGAAAAATATTGTCTGTGTATCAAAATGCCAGAACGATATTTTTGTATGGTATGACAAACTTCAGATAGAAGAGGTTTTTACCAATTTTTATACCAATGCAATTAATCATTCTACGGGTAAAATTAAAATATCTTTGAAAAAAACAGATGGTAAAGCAAAACTTGAAGTATATAATTCAGGCAATAAAATACCGGAAAATGATTTAACAAGAATATGGGAAAAATTTTATAAAGTTGATAAGGCAAGAACAAGAGAATATGGTGGCAATGGCCTTGGATTATCAATAGTTAAAGCGATATTGGATAACTATGATGTTGAATATGGTGTTGATAATGTTGATGACGGAGTTGTTTTCTGGTGTATGTTTGATTGCGATTAAGGCTTGTTAATAAATATGAAAAATGATAAAATTGTACTATATTTGTATGGAGGTTTGTTATGAAACGTATTACCAGAATTACTATACCTGTTATATTATCGTGCCTGATATTATCAGGATGTGCGAATAGCATTAAATTATCATCTGAACATAGCGATATAATTGCAGAGTATGTTGCAGGTGCTTTGCTTAAATATTCATATGATTATAAATCAAGATACAAAGATCTGGGTAATGATGTTATATATGAACCAGAAACAGAGAGTCCAACAACAGAACCTGCAACACAGCCGGCTACAACACCGGGTAATAATGAAGAAACAACATCAGGCAATGATAACACTAATAACTGGAATATCAGTAAAGACCTTGGGTTGGGAGAACTGACTATTGAATATAAAAATTATCTAATTACGTCGGAATATCCTAATGACAGTAGTGCGATGTTTTCATTTACAGCGCAGGAAGGATATACATTTATTGTATTTAATTTTGATATTACCAATAAAGGTACGCAAGATGTTTTATGCAATAATTCAGATGACGAGAAAGTAGTGACACTTAATCTGAACGGAAATACATATTATAATAATTATGCTAATCTTATGCTTAATAACATTACTAATCTTAAAAACGTTACCATTAAAGCAGGTGAGACGCAGGATGGCATATTAGTTTTTATGGTTCCTGAAGATAAAGTGACTGAAATAAAGAGCATTGTGCTTACATATAAGGATTGTAAATTAACAGTAAAATGATAGTAATTCATTATAACTTTGAAACATTATAATATTGTTAAAATAATATCAAAAAAGTTGTTGACAACTAAAGTACAAAGTGGTACTATCTCTTTTGTTGGCGCAAGACAGACACTTGCCTGACAAAAATATTTAAAATAATTAAAAAAAGTTGTTGACAACTTATTTTGATTATGATAATATATACAAGCTGTCGCATGAGACAGCAAGTAAGAAACTTGATAACTGAACAGTGAAACAACCCTGAAAATTTCAAAATTTT
>ENA-OPEM01000262-OPEM01000262.1-human-gut-metagenome-genome-assembly--contig:-NODE-262-length-14039-cov-2.366705_pt1 | contig 14039 bp, 6 predicted proteins | sample MGYA00241634_ERZ501531 | MGnify/ENA primary metagenome ERZ501531 (study PRJEB25962, sample SAMEA2042385) | human gut metagenome | biome: human gut; feature: human-associated habitat; material: faeces... | reverse complement strand
CCTCCCCCGAGAATCGGAAAGCATTTCAAAAAGAACGCATGCTATATGACATAGCCTTATTCACAGACGAAAAACAGATGAACCGGAAAGATAGAAAAGCCCGGATCATCCCTATGCTGAGGTGGAGTGCACGTATTGCCGCCGTAGTCATTGTAGCCATCAGTTTCGGATTCTTGTTTAAGAACTATCAGTATGAAAAATCAGCCTGCCAACAAACCATAACAGTACCTGCCGGACAACGTGCACAAATCACTCTTGCCGACGGCACACGGGTATGGTTGAATGCACAGTCCACATTGACCTATGCTTCCAACTTTGGGCGTGGCGAAAGAAACGTAGAACTGGATGGTGAAGCCTACTTTGAAGTGGCAAAAAACAAAGATATCCCCTTCTACGTGCACACAGAGATGAATAAGGTGAAAGTTGTAGGTACCAGCTTTAATGTTTGTGCTTATGCAGGAAGCAAAGAATTTGAAACTACCCTTGTAGAAGGTATTGTGGATATTTATCCTGCCAACAGTAATAAGGTTATCACCCGCTTACAGAAAGAGGAATTCTTTGGCAACTATGACGGGAAATGCAAAAAGGTAATACTCCCTTCTTATGAATATCTGCGATGGAAAGAAGGATTGTACTGCTTTGATGATGTGCCGTTCAGCTGCATCCTCACTAAACTTGAAATGTACTATAATGTAAAAATAACCGTTTCCGATCCTAAATTGCTGAACTATGACAGTTGTACCGGAAAATTCCGCGAACAGGATGGTATAGAGCATATTCTCCGAACCATTTCAAAAGACCATCCTTTTGAATTCAGCATCAACGAAGAAAAAGATTCGATTTTCATTTACGAGAAATAATTTGATATCAAAGATAAAACCTTAAAATTTAGTACTAACCCCTTAAACTGAAAAGCATTATGAAATAGAAGAAACAGTCTGCTAATTACCCCTACAAAAAAGATCGGAAAGTACCCCCATACTTTCCGATCCGAAACAGTCAAAAATCGACCTTAATCAATTTATTAACTTAACACATTACAAAGATATGAGAAAAATTTCTTTGAATGGGCTTTTTTGCCCAAAAAGTTTAGTATTTAAGCAAATATTACGAACTATGAAGATCACACTATTCCTTCTTTTGTTTGTAACGTTCCAGGCGTACAGCCACGCTACCTACTCTCAGAGTACAAGAATCAGCATCCCCCGTTCTGAGTTACGAGTAGGCGAAATCCTCGATAAAATCGAGGCCCAGACCGAGTATTTGTTTGTCTACAATAAGAAAAGTGTGGACGTGCGCCGCACCGTAAATGTAGATGCAGACAATCAACCGGTGTCCGAAGTTTTGGACGAAATCTTTAATGGTACCGACATCAGATATGTAATGGAAGGCAAGAATATTGTGTTGACCAAACAAAATGAAAAGGCCAGTGAAATCATTGCTACCGTACAACAAGAAAATATCTCTGTAAAAGGTGTTGTTACCGATACAAAAGGTGAACCCATTATCGGTGCCAATGTCGTGGAAAAAGGAACTACAAACGGTTGCATTACCAATATAGACGGTGAGTTTACACTAAATACACCGACTAATGCAACGCTGGTTATCAGCTTTATCGGATACCAGCCTGTAACGATTGCTCTCAACGGGCAGAAAACTCTCAATGTACAGATGCAGGAAGAAGCCCTGTCACTGGAAACAGTTGTGGTAACGGCTATGGGTATCAAGAAAAAAGCAGCTTCATTGACTTACTCAACCCAACAAGTGGGTGGCGATGAACTGACACGCGCCAAAGATCCGAATATGATAACCGCATTAGCAGGTAAATCAGCCGGTGTACAAATCAATAAGAGCGCATCCGGCCTTGGTGGCTCAGCCAAAGTTTCTATCCGTGGTACACGTTCCGCTTACGAAGGAGGCAATAACCAACCGTTATATGTCATCGATGGTGTCCCTATGCTAAATACGACTACCGAATCTACTTCCACCGTTATGGGTGGAGAAAATGACGGTGTGAATCGTGACGCCGGTGACGGTATCTCCAACCTGAATCCCGAAGACATTGAAAGTATGAGCATTCTGAAAGGTGCTTCTGCCGCCGCTCTTTACGGATCACAAGCAGCCAACGGTGTTATCTTAATAACTACCAAGAAAGGTAAAGCAGGTATGCAAAGAGTTACTTTCTCTTCAAATCTGACCATCGATCATGCCATCAGTCTGCCGGAATTCCAGAATTCGTATGGCCCCAGCGGAACTGACAGTTGGGGAGAAAAAAAGTCATTAACCGACTACGATAATGTTGGCAAATTCCTCGGTAACGGTGTAACCGCTATTAACTCTATATCCGTACAAAGCGGAAACGAGAAGATGCAGACTTACTTCTCTTATGCCAACACTACAGCCAAAGGTATCATTGATTCCAACAAATTGCAAAAGCACAACCTTACGTTCCGCGAAACAGCGAGTTTCTTCAATGACCGTCTGAAACTCGATGGAAATGCTACCCTGATGACACAAAAGATTAAGAATAGCACTGCATCCGGAGGTATATACCTGAATCCATTGGTCGACCTGTACAGTTTCCCACGTGGAATGGACATGTCTGAATATGCTACTAATTTTGAAGTAGCCGACCCGACAAGAAATGGTATGCCTGTACAAAACTGGTATACAGACGTTTCCGAATGGTCACAAAATCCTTACTGGATTAAGAATCGTGTTACCAACACCAATAAGCGTTACCGCGCTATGGCATCCCTAAGTGCCAGCCTGAAAATAAACGATTGGTTAACCCTGCAAGCCCGTGGTAATGCAGACTATGTAAGCGACAAGTTCGATCAGAAAATGTATGCATCTACAGCTCCCAATATTACAGGTACCTATAACGAAAAGAGTAACGGACGTTATGTTTGGTCGGAAAGCGAACAATTCCAGATTTATGCCGACGTAATGGCCATGTTCAATAAAACATGGAACAAATGGTCATTGAATGCCGCTGTCGGTACCAGTATCAACAAGAATAAAGTCAACTCACTGATGCTCGACTCTAAAATCGCCTCACTTTACAAACCTAACTTATTTACGGTTGCCAATATCGTTATGGGCTCTAATGCCTCCATCAATCAGGAGATTGATCAGAGACGTACCATTCAGTCTGTATTCGGAACAGCACAAATCGGCTTTGACGAAGCCCTGTATCTTGACATTACAGCACGTAATGACTGGTCTTCCACATTGGCTCATACGGAAAGTATGAATTCAGGCTTCTTCTACCCTTCCGTTGGTTTATCCTGGATCATTAATAACTCATTAAAACTACCGGAATGGATTTCCTTTGGTAAAGTACGTGGTTCATGGGCACAAGTAGGTAACGACCTGCCTATCGGTATCACTAACCTTGTAGATATTATTCAGGCCGGTGGTGTATTGCAAGCAGCCGACACATACAATAAGGGCGATCTGAAACCGGAAATCAGTAGTTCTATCGAATTTGGTACGGAATGGAGATTCTTCCAAAGCCGCTTAGGAATTGACTTTACCTGGTATCAGACTGATACAAAGAATCAATTGTTGAGAATGCCCACCGCCGCAGGAGACAAATATGCATATCGCTATATCAATGCCGGGAAGATCCGTAATAAAGGTATAGAATTAACAGTAGATGCAACTCCGGTTATGAATGATAATTTCCGTTGGAAAACTGCCGTCAACTTCTCAACAAACAGCAATGAAGTCATTTCTCTTCACCCGGATTATACTTCATTCATTTATGGTAGTTCCGGACTTTCTATGGCTTACCTGATGCGCATCAAAGAAGGTGGTTCCCTGGGCGATATCTACGGAAATGCATTCGTGCGTGAGAATGGAAAAATAAAGCTCAATGAAGATGGAAGTCCTCTTGTAAAGACTGGTAACAACGACTATCTGGGTAATGCAAATCCCGACTGCTTATTGGGTTGGAGTAATACATTTACCTATAAAGGATTCAGTCTCTATTTCCTGATCGATGCCCGCGTAGGTGGTGATGTCATGTCCTTGACACAAGCAGTCCTTGACCAAAATGGCGTGACCAAAGCAACGGCACAGGCCCGTGATAGAGGTTACATAGAATACGAAGGAACTCGCTTCGACGAGAATCATATTAAACCATTCTTTAAATCAGTAGGTGGTCGTAATGGTATATCCGAATATTATATGTATGATGCTACCAATATCCGTATGCGTGAATTGTCAATCGGCTATTCTTTCCCGCAATCACTGCTGGAAAAGACGAAGGCATTCAAGGGTATCGATGTATCGCTGGTAGCACGCAACCTGTTCTTTTTCTACAAAGATGCACCGTTCGACCCGGATGCAACCTTATCTGTTGGCAACTCACTTCAAGGTGTAGATGTATTCGGCATGCCTTCTACCAGAAACATTGGTTTCAATATCAAATTCACATTCTAACTTAAAGCATTTACGATTATGAAATATAATAAATTCCTAACCATACTTTTTGCAAGCGGATTGCTGGGTATCGCAGTCGCATGTACCGACAATTTTGAAGCAGATAACAGAAACAATACAGGGTTTGACTCCGAATTGCAGGAATATGATTTCCAAAAATATCTGTTGAAGTTTGAAATAATCCAGAGTGGTATCTACTTTAACTACGACTGGGGCGAAGGTAAAAACTGGACTTTCCAAATCGCACAAAATTTGGGGCAAGACATGTTCTCAGGCTATTTCCATGATTTCAATCAAGGTTTCAATGATAAGAACAGCGTATATGCACTGAACGATGGATGGACTTCTACTCACTGGACATACAATTACTCGTACATTATGCCCGAAGTACAGAAGTGCGAACAAATCAACGTAGAGCAGCCTGCACTGTTAGCTGTAACCCAAATATTGAAGGTTGAATTGATGCACCGTGTAGCAGATTGCTACGGACCATTGGTATATAGTAAATTCGGACAAGAAGGTGACAATGTAGATGATCTGAAGACAGCCTACAAACAATTCTTCACCGATCTGGAAAAAGGAATCACTTCTTTACAAAGTTTTATCAAGGACAATCCCGGCGTAGAGCCGTATAAAGACGCCGACATGCTGACCCCTAACAAGACTTTGGCAGAATGGGTTAAATTTGGCAATTCATTGCGTTTGCGTCTAGCCATGCGTGTTGCTAACGTAGACAAAGCTCTTGCCACCGAGCAAGCACAGAAATCATTCACCCTCGGGCAATTCCTGGAAGCACCAAATGAGATTATTTCCGTATCGACTGCCGGCGGCTACAATAATCCGCTGGGTGAAATCAACAAGTCATGGGGGGAAGTCTTCATGGGGGCCACCATGGAATCTGTACTGACCGGATATGATGATCCACGCATGTCCAAATATTATGATCCAGCAAATGGTGCAGTTATCACATGGAAAGAGAACGATGTAGTGAAAGAACTTCCGCAGCTCTTTGAGTACGCTGGAAGCTACAAAGGCATACCACAGGGAACCGGCTTGCTTTCTGCCGACAATCGCTATAAAGAATGTTCAAAGAGCACAGTCAGTCAAAAAACGAACCCTATTTTAATGACTGCTGCCGAGGTATGGTTCCTTCGTGCAGAAGCTACTTTACGAGGCATCTCTACAGAAGATCCCAAAATATGCTATGAGACAGGTGTAAAAACATCCTTTGAGCAATGGGGAGTAGGTGGAGTTGATGCTTACCTGCAAAGTGACAAGACACCAGCTGATTACAAAGATCCGTTCGATACCCAATTCGATATGAATGCACGCATCACTACTACTCCCAATTGGGCGGATGCCAACGGTACAGAAGAACAATTTGAGAAAATCATGACACAGAAATGGCTTGCCATATATCCCGAAGGTAATGAAGCATGGACAGAGCAACGTCGTACCGGTTATCCGAAATTATTTAAAGTCAAAGTGAATAATAGCGGTGGTGCCATTAACACAGATGAGATGATCCGTCGTCTCCCATATCCGGAAGGTCTGAAAACATCTAATCCTACTCAGTACAGTTCATTAACAAGAGCACTGGGTGGTGCCGACACAGGTGGTACTCGTCTCTGGTGGGATGCCGGAAAGAATAATTTCTAAATTCCAATAAGACCAAGGTATAGAATTTTGATTAGTGGTGTTTTTCTCCGTATTAGTTACGAGGAAAAAAAGATTGGGAGGAGTAAAGTCATTTGGGGGACTTTACTCCTTTTTTTGTCTATATTTTCAGATACACATAAAGACTGGTATATGTCAGTTTATCATCCATTATTAATAACCAGGATTCTGTTGTTGCTTTTTTTCCTCGGAAGTCAACGCATGACCATCCTTTTGGATAGCATCCAGATAAGTTTGAGGGATAGGACGCAAACAATGATGTTCATCAATATTAGGAGCAGCATCCGAATTAAAAGCTTTGGTACGTGCCACCAATGTTTTCGTTCTTGATAAGTCTTCCCAACGATAAAACTCACCGCAAAGTTCACGGGAACGCTCATTCAGCAAAAGGCACATCATACGATCATAATCAGAGCTATATTTCAGTTTTGAAATGACAGCCTCATCTTCAGCCGGAAGACTATGTATATCTGTTATTTCAAGATCAGTGGGAAGTGTAGTCTTATCAATATCATTGGACTCATAATAAGAATTTCCGGTGTAATAAGAGTTTATGCCGTCAATCTGCCATCCTAAGGCATTTTCATTATATGATGCACCACCGTCACAATATGCCGAACGATCTTCCCCGTTCTTGTAGGCAGCACGCTTGCGGAGTTCATTAATGTAATGCAGAGCATCACCATATTCGCCTTGGCGAATCAGAACTTCAGCAGCGATCAGATAAGTTTCACCAAGACGGGCCAGAATACCATCCCGATTGCCTCCCATGTCACTGACCGTTTCACGCGAACCATCAATATACTTATTAAGAGCTACAAAACGACTTACATCATCATATAATGCCACATCGTCCTTACCGTTACGATCTTTCGGATAAGTCACAAATGTAGTAGGAATGGCTTTGCCGGTCTTTTCATCAATCACCTTTCCGCTGAGTTGCACTCCATCGAACCGGGTATCACCCGGACGATTGACAACATACATCACGCCCAAATCTCCCACTTCGTAACCGGAACCCGCTTTCGGGTTATTAACAGCATACTTAGTCTTAAAGCTTTTCCAGAAACGGGAATCATTAATCATATCATAGATATTATACATATAATATGTGGTTCTTAAACGTTGGTACTCGCGACCGCCAGCCAAGTCACGTTTCATCTGAGGCAAATTATTGTAAACAGACAAGAAGAAGAGATGGCATCTGTTAGTACCGGCACTTCTGGAAGATTTGTCAGAAGAGAACTGTGCCGAAAGAATAATCTCATCTAATTTTTCACTCGCTCCGTCAGGTTCCGTATAATGCCACAGATCAGAAAAATTGGGGGCTAACTGATGACGTGAAATTACTTCTTTGGCCAGTTTCAAGGCTTCTTTCAGGTCAGATTCTTTAGTTGTACTGTTCCATCCATCATTAATTTCACTGGCACGAAACAAGTAAGCCTTAGCTAAAAAATGAGCCGCAGCATCCCTGCTAATCTTTCCCACCATGCTTACCGTCGCCGGCAACAGATCATAAGCATTCTTCAAATCACCAATCGCCTGCTCTACCGTGGCTTCTGCCGTAGCACGGGTGAACTCACGAACAGGTACAAAGCTCGACTCTAATTTCAAGGGGACACCTCCATACTGGGAAACCAACTTCAGATAATTAAAGCCACGCAGGAAATAGGCTTCGCCCATATACGTCTTCTTATTCGTACCGGTATAACTATCAGGAGTTATTTTACTTAACAACAGGTTCGCATTGTTGATTCCGATATACATGGCATCCCAAAGGCTTTCGGCCATCGTAGTATTTGAATTAGCGGCTACAATCTGTGACTGGAAACTACCATCATAATTATTCCACACTTTATTGGAACCATCACCACCCACAGTAAACTCATCCGTACCGTAATTAGTGGTAGTATAGGCATTCTCCTTGAAGAAATGAAAACGCAGGTTATTGTAAATGCCCACAGCCAGCTGATCAATACCTTCCGGTGTATCAAAGAAATCGGTAGTCTGTTGAGTGGTAAGCTTTTCATCCAGAAAATCACTACAGGAAGCCATCACGCCTCCCAAGGTCAAGGCTAATAAGCCGAATGTAATATTCTTATATAATTTCATAATTGTTTGCTTTTTAGTTTAAAATCCTACATTCAATCCTATTGTGAAACCACGGTTCCAGGTAGATGTTAAATTCTGCGAAGCGTCCAGTTCCAGAAAATCTATATTAGAAAAGATACGCCCCGGATTCTTAGCCTGCACATATACTTTCAGATTAGATAGATTCCATTTGCTCACCATGTTCTTCGGGAAAACGTAACCTAATGAAACATTACGCACTTTCAGGAACGAACCGTTCTTATATCCCAGAATCCGGTAGTAGGGATCACCGCCTCCATCATCATGGATAGGTTTCTGATATTCAGCATTCTTATTATTCTCATTATAATAATTTATCTTACGCTGAGTGTAGCGGCCTCCCTGCCACTCACCACCTGTATCAACCATATAGTCAAAACGGCCGTACAACATGAAGGAAAGCTCAAAATTCTTATAAGAGAAAGTATTGGTCATACCCAAAGTCCAGCGTGGACGTGTATGTCCCACTACTATACGGTCATCATTCGGATCAATCTTATGGTCACCATTCTGGTCTACCGGTCGTGCCATACCTACCTGAAACGAATGTCCTTTCTTATTAAATTCAGCCATTTCAGCCGCATCTTCTTCTTGCCAGATTCCGGCAGATTCATAGCCATAGATCACTCCCAATGACTTTCCGATGAACCAATTATTATTAATATCATCTTCTTTACCATTTGCCAACTCCTCTATTTTATCTTTCTGCCAGGCGACATTTAGACTGGTAGACCACTCAAAGTCCCGGGTCCGGATATTCACAGTATTCAATGTGATATCCACACCTATATTGGAAGTTTCCCCCACATTGGCATAAGTTTGGGTATAACCATTTAATGAAGGAATTCCCATCTGCATCAATAAGTCTGTTGTACGCGAAGTATAAAAATCCAGAACTCCCGAAATTCTTCCGTTCAGTACAGAGTAATCAACGCCAATATTATATTGGGTGGTCTTTTCCCACGTTAAGTCTTTATTTGCCATAGCAACCGTACCACCCGTAGCTACAGGATCGGAAGCTACGAAGCCTGAAGTGGAACTGTCACCATAAGGATAATAGATAGGAACAACGGCCCCCTTTGTTTGGTAAGGATCAATAGCGGAGTTACCAGTAACCCCGACTCCCACACGTAGTTTCAACTGATTGAGCCAACTTACATCCTGCAAAAATCCTTCCTGATCAAGACGCCAGCCCAACGCCGCACTAGGGAAAAATGCCCATTTATTACCTTTGGCAAGCTGCGAAGCGCCATCCCAACGACCGGAAACCGTGAGGAGGTATCTGCTGTTATAATCATAATTTAAACGGAACATATACGAGAGTAACTGCTTCTCTACTAAATCACTCCCCCAGTCATCCAGTGCAGAAATATTTGCTTTACTCAACGCATTCCATTTGGCACTGGCCAGGGGAATATTTAAAGCAGCCATAGAGGATTCTTCATAACGATATTTAGTGGCACTTTGCAGTAAAGTCACTCCCAAAGAGTGTTTTCCTATTTCCTTATCATAGTAGATAAGATTATCAAGTGTCCATGAAAAATCAGATTGATTCGTTAAACTGGCACGATTGGTTCCCTCGCGACTGACAGAGTTCGCATCTGCAAAACTTCCATTACGGTAACTACGAAAGTCGGGACCAAAATTAAAGCGATATCTGAGCCCTTTCAGAGGAGAGAAGATCTCACCCAAGTTCAACTGGACATACAGACTACCGATAGCACGGAACATACGACGTTCATTCTCACTATAATTCCATTCGTTGACTATCGTTTTCACTTTATCATCTCCACCCGGATAATCAATGCGGTTCCCCTCATCATCAAAGGGCACGGCATACGGATACAAACTGGTAGAAGCTGCATACAGATTGGATGGCCGGTCACTGATCATCTGTCCTACAGCCTTAGCCGAAGAACCATATTGCTGTTCACTGAAAGTACCGTTAACATTCAAGCCCATCTTGAACCATTTGGTCGGATCAAGATTCAAGCTGACTTTGGCTGTATAACGAGTGTAAGACTGACCTTTCACGGTACCCTCATTATCCAGATAGCCGATAGAAGCATAACCTTGTACTTTATCCGTACCACCACTGGCGCTCAACGTATGTTCATGGGTAACACCGGTTTGTGTAACCATATCAGCCCAATCCGTTGTAGGAACCGCAGATGCATTCCAGCTACCACCAGCCCAACCTTTTTCAATGTTCCTCCAGGCATAAGGATCTTTTGCTCCGTTAAAAATCAGATAATCACTATCCTTATCAGGCTCGTCACCCCTCGGATATTTATTCGGTTCTTTATAGTAATAAGCCCAACGACGCCACTCAATGTATTCGGCAGAATTCATCATTTCAGAGTAATCCTGCAAATTTTCAATGGTCATCGTACCCGAATAGTTCAATGACATCTTGCCCGCCTTGCCCTGTTTAGTAGTAACCAAAATGACACCGTTGGCACCACGTGAACCATAAATAGCAGTAGCAGAGGCATCCTTCAGGACATCAATGGATTCTATATCCTGCGGATTCAAAGTCTCAATGCCACTTGTCGACATTAAAGGAATACCATCCACTACATAAAGCGGAGTATTGCTGGCACTCAACGAACGTACACCGCGTACATTGATAGTTCCTATTTCACCCGGACGTTCATTGCTAACAATATCCACACCTGCCGCTTTACCTTGCATAGCTTCGAAAGCATTGGCTGCCGGTCGGGAATTCAGTTCGTCCGAATTTACACGAATCATAGCACCGGTAACGTCCGATTTCTTCTGAACACCATACCCCACCACTACCACTTCGTCTAACGTTTCCGTATCTTCCTGCAGAATGATTTTCAGTTCTCTTTTATTCTCCACTTTGATTTCCTGCGGAATATAGCCAATGTATGTAATCCGTAGAATTGCATTAGCCGGGGCATTGATAATAAAACGCCCATCTATATCTGTAATTGTACCTATTGATTGTCCCTTTATCGTAACATTAGCACCAATGATCGGTTCACCGGCCATATCTTTTATAGATCCTGTCACCTTATTATCATCAGCTTGTTTTTCAGAAGCTTTCTCTTTTGCTTTATTCATCAGCATGATATTCTTGCCTTCCATAGCATAATAAATATCAGTCCCTTCAAAGACCTCGTTCAAGACCTCTGCCACCGGTTTATCTTGTGCATGAACTTTGACGTTACGTTTCAGATTAACCTCATTCATGTCATACACAAACAGATAATCAGTCTGCTTTTCTATCTCGTTGATAACTTTGCCTGTTGATATACGGTCCGAAACAACTGTAACTTTCATGGTCTGTGAATAAGATTTCGTGGCAAAAGCTGTTCCGACAAATAAAAACAAGGCCAGAGCTGTGATTTTCATAACCCGAAATAAATGTTTAATTTCTACAATAGATTCTTGGTACAAAATATTTTTCATATATTTGTATTACTAATTTTAGGTTTTAACTTAAGATTATTAGAAGAAAATGTCAATGTATCATTGACTTCCATGGGATAGTGTTGCAGCACTGTCCCATTTTTATAAAATATGATGTGTGTTATTCCATAGGCAGAATATTTTAAAGGGTTAATTAATAGTTATCACATTATTTTCGTCATCTTTTGTATAAGTAAATCTATTATTCAATCTCAGTACTTTCAGCACATGCTCCACTCCATCTTTGGTTCTGAACTTGCCTGTATAGCGATTCTTGAATATACTGGTATTGTTTACCACAATATCCACTCCATAATAAAGTTTCAATTTTTCAATCATATCCCTGACGGATATATCATTAAAACAAAGCAAACCTTCACGCCATAAAAAATAGTCTGATTCTTTAATACGTCCTTTCACCAGCCTGGTACCTTTCAGGCTTGCCATTGTGTTTGGCTCCAACTTCAACACTCCTGCGGATGGATCCGATAGCTGAATTTCTACCGCTCCTTTCAGCAAAGAAGTTTCCCAGACACTATCTTCCGCATAAGCCAATACGTTGAATTCCGTACCTAACACCTTTACATTGCATTTACTCGTTTCCACTATAAAAGGCCTCTCTTTGTTCTTAGCTACTACAAAATAACCCTCACCATCTAATTTTACTTTCCGGTTATTATCTTTAAACTTTTCCGGGAAAGTCAATGTACTCCGAGAATTCAACCACACCTTCGTACCATCTGCCAACATTATTTCCGTCCGTTGTCCGGCAGGCGCATAAATAGATTGAAGTGCACTGCTTTCCACAGTCTGATGTTTATTATCCCAATAGTGTGTACCTAATAAGACGATTGCAACCACTGCCGCTGCTTTAGCCATTTCCACCCAGAGTGTATGCACTGAAAATCTTTTTCCTGCTTTTTTCTTTTCTACCACTGCCGGCAGTGTACGCCACAAAGCAATATCATACAATTTGCGTTGCGCCATATATTCACGCATATTCTCAGGCTTTTCCTGCATCCACTCGGTTATGTGCCGCTTCTCTGCTTCCGTGGCATTACCGGATATATATTTCTGTAATAACTCTGTATCCATATTCTATGCTATTCTATATAGTTAACGACTAAAGTGGAAACATCCCTAAAAGAAAAACTAAAATAATGAAGTAGTACTTTATTCAGTAGAAGAAATGATAAGAAATGCGCTTATCAGACGGCTAATTGAAAAGAGGCAAAAAGATAGATTTCCGATTAAATCTCATTTATGTTCTCTATCTTAAGAACAACGTATAATTTAGAATTTAATATAAAAATAGAAGTAAAAGAGGGGCAGATAATCCTTCAAGGATACCCGTAGTACCTTCAATGCCTTTGAAATATGGTATTCCACTCCCTTAATGGAAATTTTCATTTCTTCGGCAATTTCTTTATTCGACTTATTCCCAAAACGGCTTAAAAGAAATATCCGGCGTGTCTGCTCCGGCAGAAGGTCTAAAGTCTCACGAACAATAGATTCCACTTCTTCCGAAAAGATCTCATTGGGGTTACAGGCTTCCAGAGTGGAAATTCGAGTGGAAAGTTCAAAATGATGCCAGTCAGTCATAGATTCAAAAGCTGTGCGTTTCACCTCCTCATGTTTCAGATAATCCAGAGCTTTATTCTTCAGGATAGTAAGTAGAAGGGGTTCCACATAATCTATCGCTTCTATTTTCAGCTTCTCCCACAGCCTTATCAATGACTCGGAAGCGATGTCTTCAGCTGCCAAATCATCGTGAACATAAGACTTTGCAAAGAAAAAAGATTTCTTATAATAAAAGGCATAGATATCACTGAAAGTATTTCCTATTTTATCATTCATCAGTCACACTCTATTATGTTTTTCACTCGTTGCACTAAATATCATATAGCAAAGTTAGCAATAAACATTTAATAACCCGTTGGGAAAATTATCTTTTTGATCGGAGGGAAACGAACATATGCTTACTACTTTTCTATCAACACATTACATTTACCTACTATTTACCCTAGGATGTAAAAGCATTTACCGCAAGATGTAACGACCTTTACCCCATATTGTAACGCTCTTTACCTCGGCATGTAACGACCTTTACCTCAGTATGTAAATGAAGTTACCATTTGGCATAAACATAATTTTCATGGAATGAAACAACCGTCGGGCTTATATCCCACCAATCATCACTTATAGACTTGTATCGGCAACTCCCCGCGCAATGCTCCCAAAACGTTAACAGCAAGCGCTTCCAACTCATCTTCTCCAGGGTACACATACACTGGAGCAAGAAAAGAGACACGCTCTTTCAGACGAGAAATAACATACTCTGAATG
>ENA-OPEM01000242-OPEM01000242.1-human-gut-metagenome-genome-assembly--contig:-NODE-242-length-14592-cov-1.468460_pt1 | contig 14592 bp, 10 predicted proteins | sample MGYA00241634_ERZ501531 | MGnify/ENA primary metagenome ERZ501531 (study PRJEB25962, sample SAMEA2042385) | human gut metagenome | biome: human gut; feature: human-associated habitat; material: faeces... | reverse complement strand
AGGTAAGAGTTCTTGAGTGGGCCGGATATCCGGAAATCAAGACCATGGATCAGTATTTTGACCTGATCGAGAAATACAATGAAGCAAATCCGACCATGGATGACGGAACAGAAAATATCCCGTACACGATCCTCTGCGATGACTGGAGATACTTCTGTCTGGAAAATGCACCACAGTTTTTGGATGGCTATCCAAATGATGGAAGTTGTATCGTAGACCCGGATGAATTAAAGATCGTAGATTACAATACAACACCGACAGCAAAACGTTACTTCCAGAAATTAAATGAAGAGTACCAGAAAGGAATCGTAGATCCGGAGTCTTTTACACAGACCTATGATGAGTACATTGCAAAATTATCAACCGGTCGTGTACTTGGAATGATCGATCAGTGGTGGGATTTTGCATACAACGTAAATGATGCATTTAAGCAGCAGGGACTTGACAAGGAAGGCTGCAATTATGTACCGCTTCCGATCACGATCGACGAAGGTATGAAGAACCAGTGGCACAACTCCGGCGGAACATTAAATGTGTCAAGTGGTCTTGCAATCACCACAAGCTGCGAAGACGTGGAGGGCGCCCTTCAGTTCATCAATGATCTGTTAGACCAGGAAGTACATGATCTTCGTTTCTGGGGCGAAAAAGGTGTGGATTATGATGTGGATGAAAATGGTGAGTATTATCGTACCGAGGATATGAGAATGCAGTCCTCCGACACCGCTTACCAGGCATCCCACAGCTGTTTATATTTTTATTTCCCACGGTATTCCGGTACCAGCCGTGACGGCATTAATGCAATGAAACCGGAGGATCAGGCAAAAGAGTTCTATGACGGATTGAGCGAGGACGTACAGAACTGCTTTAAAGCATATGGCGCAGAGACTTATGTGGATATGCTTGGAACCAGCGAGGCACCGGGACCGTGGTATCCGATGTATTCCTATTCAAACAACATGACGACTGCAACTGAGGGCGGCATGGCATGGACAAAGATGGGCGAAGTAAAACATGAATACCTTCCGAAGGTCGTTATGGCATCTGACTTTGACAGTGCATGGGAAGAGTACATGGGTGTCTACAATAACTGTAATCCGCAGGCATTTATTGATGAGATGCAGGCAGAATTAGACCGCAGAATTGAGGAAGCAAAAAAATATCAGTAAAAATTGTGAGAAAACGGGATGGGGACTGGACGAATGACAGTCCCCATTCTTAAAAAAGAGGAGTGAAACTATGGCTTCAATAACAGTAACGAAAAAAAAACAAAAACAAAAAATCAAAGAGCCGCAGATAAAAATCACATGGAAAGAAATAAAGCGGCAGAAGGTTCTTTTAATATGGTCAGCGATCATCGTAGTGTATGGAGTGATCTTCTGTTATCTGCCTCTTGGCGGCTGGCTGATGGCTTTTCAGAATTATAAACCGAAGGATGGCCTGCTTCATTCTTCTTTTGTGGGACTTGCAAAATTCCAGCAGTTATTTTCCGATGCAACCTTTTTGCGGGTAATCAGAAATACACTTGCCATGGGTGTGATCAATCTGGTCGTCACCTTTGTGATGGCGATCGTATTTGCAATTTTATTGAACGAGGTAAAATCACAGGGAGGAAAAAAGGTCGTACAGACCATTTCTTATCTGCCGCATTTCCTTTCCTGGATTATTGTTACCGGTATTTTACATGATGCATTATCGGGCACCGGTATTATCAACGAACTTTTAGTGAACTTTGGTATTTTAGACCAGCCTCTCAACTTCTTTGCATATCCGAAATACTTCTGGCCGATCGTGGCATTTGCAAATGTATGGAAAGAGACAGGATGGAATGCGATCATCTATTTATCTGCGATCACAGCAATCGATCCTTCACTCTATGAAGCTGCAAATATGGATGGTGCGGGCCGCTGGGCAAGAATCAAATATGTCACACTTCCCGGAATTAAGCCGACGATCATGATCTTACTTTTAATGAATGTCGGAAACGTACTGAATGCAGGTTTTGAGATCCAGTATCTGCTTGGAAACGGTCTGGTACAGAGCGTATCGCAGACCATCGATATTTATGTATTAAAATGGGGCATCAGCCAGAATGATTTCTCCATTGGTACGGCAGCCGGTATTTTCAAGAGTCTGGTTAGTATCATTCTGATCGTGATCGCCAATCAGATCGCAAAACGTAACGGCGAAGAAAGGCTGTTTTAGGGGGTATTGGTATGGAAGCAGTAACAACAAAGAGAAGAAAATCAAGAAAGAAAAATGGATTGCTGAATCTATGCAGACAGTTGACAGAATAAGGGGAATTAAGGGCACAGATGTATTTTATGATATTGTGCAGATACAACTGCTTATGGCGTCTGGAAGAGAGGAAACAGCAACACAGATATATAATAATATCAAGAAAGATATAGTCGGAAGAATTGGTGAAAATGTAGAACTTTACTGCTATTTTCTGTATGTTTCGACACTTATTGTGCGTGAAGAGGAGTATACGGCTCAGGTTTTATCACAGGTTAAGAAGTTCTTTGAGAATGGCTATGATACATATAGAATATTATGGATACTTTTTTACCTGAGTACAGATTCAGATAATAAGAGTATAAGACTTGTAAGAATAAAGGATGTAATTAATTCAGGATGCATAAGCCCTGTTATGTATATTGAGGCTATGAACATTATTAATGCACAGCCTGTTTTACTACGGGTGCTTAATCAGTTTGAAATGCAGGTTATTAATTATGGATGCAGGAACGACATTATCAGTGAGAAGCTTGCGATGCAGATTGCAGATGTTGTGGCTAATGAGAAGAATATTAATATTAATACTCTTATTATACTAAAAAAGATAAATTCCGTTGGAGTGATACACCAATGTATTTGACATGGATTACAGTTAGCCGTGATTCCATCGGTGGATTGCGCTTTATACAAATCGTAGAATATGCTAGAGCTCATGATGATATTTTAACAAGTAGAGCATAATTGTGAATTTATAATTTAATGATTAATAGAAAATAACCCTCAATAGTTGTTTTATTGATAACTGTTGAGGGTTATTTATTTTGAGTTATTTTATTTATTTAAAACAAATTTTTCAATGGCTTTAGCTACACCATCATTATCGTTTGTATCAGTTATATAATCGGCGATAGCTTTTACTTTATCAATGCCGTTTTCCATAGCAACGCCAAGACCAGCAGCTTTAATCATAGTGTAGTCATTACCTTGGTCGCCACATGCCATAGTTTCGGATTGTTTGATATTTAAATAATCAGCAAGATGTAATAATCCAGCACCTTTATCTACATCTTTATGAGTGATTTCTAAAAAGAAAGGAGCGCTTTTAAATACATTGAAATCTTCTTTAATCCATGCAGGAAGTTTTGCGATAGCTTCATCTAAAATTTCTGGTGGATCAATGAACATAACTTTGATGATATCTTCTTCATCTGTAATATCTGTTAAAGGATTGATGATGTTGATATCAATTTGATTGATACTAGCTTCATGTTCTGTATATTGGCTAGTTTCGTTAGTGATTAAGCCACGACTAGGAGAGAAGGCTTGGCAATGCACGCCTAATTCTTGAGCTAATTGAAATAATTTTTTATAATCTGAGCCTTTTAAAATACATTTAGATACTGCTTCACCAGTTTTTGCATCAACAATTAAAGCACCATTGAAGCTTAAAACATATTCGCCTTCATGAATTAAATCTAATTCTTTAAGTGGTGGTTGAAGTCCAGCAAGTGGTCTACCAGAAGCAAGGACAATTTTTACACCTAAAGCTCTAGCTTGAGCTAAAGTTTCTTTTGTTCTATCAGTGATTTGCTTGTCGGAATTAAATAAAGTGCCGTCCATATCAAGGGCTATTAATTTATACATTAAAAATCTCCTTTTATACGTTTATAGTTATTCGATTTAGTTAATTGTATAACTAAAGCTACATTTTTATCAAGCTAGCATCATGAAAAAGATAGAGATATTTTTCTTTAATCGGTTTTCGTATGATTTCACTGGCTGCTTGAGCATAAAGTTCTATTTGCATAGCATATTTTGCCTTAGCTTCTGCTTGTGTGCAATTATCTGTTTTATAGTCTAATAAAATCAAGCCATCATCTTCTTCTACTAAGAAGTCGATAATACCTTGGATAAAGATAGTATCATTATCTTCAGCTTGAGGATAATAGACTTTAGCATTAATCATGCGGTTAAAAGCCAATTCTCTTTGTAGTGATTTTGCTTTTTGAATGCGTAGACCTAGCGGTGAAAATAGAAATTCACGGATATTTTTGCGGTAGATTTTATTTATATGTTGTTTATCGATTATTTCTCTATCAGCTAAATTTTGTAGTTGGGCTAATATGCCTTTATCGGATAAATCTCCGTGGAAATCTAAATGTTGCATCACTGTATGCATTAAACTACCGTATTCTGTAGCAGTCATTTTCGTTTGTTTTTGCAAAAATTGTGGTCGTTTAAAACTGATTTCCGCAAATAGCGTTTGAGCATTATCATCTTGAGGAGCATAATCGGTTGAAGCAAATTGCTGTTTGATTTCAGTAACGGACAATTTTGCAGGAATGGACAATGCCTCTTGATGAGGATAAGACCAATTCAATAATTTATCAATATTGTCTTTTTGCTTTGTAGCTGGCAATGGCTGTAATTTTTTTACTTTATTGATGATATCTTCGTTTACAGTGGAGATAATAGTTTTATCTGTGATATCTAATGAGTTGATTAGAGAAATTTGCCACTGTGAAGGGTCATCTAATAAAACAGCACTTTCATTTGTAGCTGATTGACGTAAGACTAAGCCATCTTTATGGCGAGTGATAGCAGGAGCTAGCCAATCTAAATACGATTTTGCCTGCATGATGAAATAATCAGGCAGAGTTTTTGTCGTTGTTTGCAATTGAGAACAAGCATATTGAGCAAATTTTTCCATATTGCGAACAGTACCTGTGAGTATGAGCTTTTCACGAGCTCTAGTCATAGCTACATATAATATACGCATTTCTTCTGCTTTATACTCTTTGACGATTTGCTGAATGATAGCTTGGCGAGATAAATTTTGATAGCGATAGTGATGTTTGACATCATTTACATAAAGACCTAAGCCGAGTTTTTTATGAAAGAGAACACTTTCTTGAACATCTTTGAGATTGAATTGTTTGCCGATATCAGCAAGAATTACTACAGGAAATTCAAGACCTTTGCTCTTATGAATACTCATGATACGCACTACATCTTCACTATCACTTAGATTTCTAGCTACGGCTAAATCATTTCCCATATGTTGCATTTTATGGATAAAACGCAAGAAGCGGAAAAGACCGCGGAAAGAAGTCTGCTCATAATTGAAAGCTCGGTCATAGAGTGCTCTTAAATTCGCTTGGCGTACAGAGCCTTCAGGCAAGCCACCTACATAATCATAATATCCTGTATCATTGAGCAATAGCCAAATCAATTCAGGTACGCTATGACTGCGGGCATAATCTCGCCAATAGTGCAATTTAGTGAGAAAATCATTTACTTTAATCTGCAATTTAGCAAATACTTTTTTATCTACAGGGAGTAATTGTTCTTGTAGCTCATTAATAGATGTCATGAATAATAAAGTTTCATACATATTTAATTGCGGATTGATAAGGCGGATATGAGCTAAATCTTCAACGGTGAAATTAAATATAGGTGAGTACAAAATCGCAGTCAGTGGTATATCTTGTTGCGGATTGTCGATTATTTGCAATAATGAAAGCATGATGCGAACTTCTGTTTCTTGGAAATATCCTGTTTCAATAGTGGCATATACAGGAATATTATCTTCGCGAAGTACATCAGCTAATATCTTAGCTTTATCTTGAACAGAACGCAGTAGGATAACAATATCTTTCCATTTTATAGGGCGATAAGTCTCTGTATGTTTATCAAAGACAAGGGGTTGTTTATTCATCAATTCTTTTATGCGAACAGTAATATATTTAGCTTCAGCTTGAAAGCCTTGTACAGTGTCTTCATTATCACTATCGTCATTATCAGTTAAAGTTAATTTTTGCTGTTTATCCAATAAAGTTAATTCAATCGGTGATTTTAAAGTCAAAAATTCACTTTGAGGATAATCAAAACCGCAGTATAAGGCTTCATCTTTGCCATAAGATAATTCTCCAGCTTTTATAGTCATGATTTGGGAAAAGATGAAATTGACGCCGTCGAGGATTTCCTTGCGACTGCGGAAGTTTTGGGCTAAATCAATGCGAAGACAATCTTCTTCATGAGGGTATTGATGATATTTAGCTAAGAATAATTCTGGCTCAGCTAAACGGAATTTATAAATGCTTTGTTTTACATCGCCGACAAAAAATAAATTTGGTTTAGTGCGTGAAGCGATTAGATTTAAAATAGCTTCTTGAACTCCGTTTGTATCTTGGTATTCATCGACCATGATTTCTACATATTTTTCCTGTAGTGTCTGAGCGATTGGTGAAGGTATCAGCTTTTCAGCAGTGGAATTTTCTTCAGCGAGCAATTTCAAAGTGAAATGTTCAAGGTCGGAAAAATCGACTAAAGAACGTTCGTTTTTAGCTTTACTAAAAGCTTGAGAAAATTCTATGGTTGTATTACATAAGCTACTGGCTTGTTTATACAATTGAGGCATATCGGAGAGTGTATCTTCAATAGTTTGCGTAAAATAATGCTCTTTTAATTGTTTGATGATTTTCTTAGTTTCATCACGAAGAGCGGAGATGCTAGCTTTATCTTCTTCATTTACAGAGAATTTTTTAGAAATTCGCAGAGCTTTAAATTTAAATTCATTGATTAAATTAAAAAATTCCTGCCATGAAGTGTCGATTAAATTATTTAAATCATAAAGAAAAGCTAAATCTTCACTGGCAATATCTGCATAAGGTGGTAAGTTTAAATCTGTAGCTAATTGATACATCTTCTGGCTATTGTCTATGGCTATATTTAAACCATCTTTGACATTGTCTTTGATTATCTGTAGCCATGGGCAATCATTGAGTTCATCAGCATTATTGATTTGAAAATATGAAGGTAGAGCTTTCAGCCATTGTAAAGGAAAAGGCTGACTGCGAGAGTATTCATATAGCTTTAAGATGATATCATAGGTGCTATCATCGCCACGTTCATTGCCATAGGTGTCAGTAAATTCTAGAAAGTCTTCATTATCATCTTTGTCATAATTCGTTTCAAAGAGTTCTTCAAGTACATCGAGTTTTAATAATTCAATTTCTTGAGGATTAGCAAGACGAAATTTAGGATCTAAGCCTAATTGATGGAAATATTGGCGAATGATATTTTGACAAAAAGCATGAAGTGTGGAGATTGAAGAAGCGTTTAATAATATGAGTTGACGCTCTTTATCTTTATCGGATAATTTCTCTGTGATGGCACTGGCGATACGTTCACGCATTTCAGCTGCAGCTGCATTAGTGAAGGTAACGACTAGTATTTGATTGATGTCGCATGTTTTATTTACAATGCGTTGAATTACACGCTCTACTAATACAGAGGTTTTCCCTGAGCCAGCAGCTGCGGCTACGAGGATATTTTTATCATAAGTATTTATAGCTTGTTGTTGCTGTGCTGACCAAGGCATGGAATTCCTTCTTTCTGTTTTAATTTTTCAATGATTTCTTCGTCATTGAGTTGATTTATCTCTCGATAATTATAGCCGGAGATATATTTATCAAAGCGACAGATAGCGATATATGGACAGTATTTGCAAGCCGTTTCATCTTTTAATTTATACGGTGCGATATCAGCATTGCCCTTTAAGATTTCACTGCCAGCTTCTTTTAAAGTATTTTCGATATGTTTCATCAATAAATCGAATTCTTCTGCTGTTTTTACATAAGAACGACTTTGAGCGGAGATGTCATCTTGATTTTTATTTAAACGCACTTTGATAAAATTAGAAGAGTCATCAATTTTTTTGATGATTTCTGGATCTGCCAATACCCAGCCAGGCATACGCATTTTCTTTTCAATTTCTGTTTTAATTTGTTGAACGGATAATTTATTAGTACCTGTGATGATAGGCGTTTTTAAAAAGCAATATAAAATACCAGCAGGAATGGCATTTTCCATATTATATAATTGCAAAGTAGTATTTTGAGCCACTAAAAGATACGTCAAAAGTTGTAATTTCAAGCCATAATATACTTGTAGTAGATTAATAAAAGCATTGCCTGATTTATAGTCAATGACTAGATAGTAATTATCATTAAAATCAATGCGGTCAATCTGCCCAATGATTTCTATTTTGTGATTATCTTCATCTGTGAACAATAAAGGAGGCATAGAGCTATTAGCACCGAAATCTTGCTCTAGAGCTTTAGGTGAAAATTCACTGTGTTTGGCAAATTCCACTAGACGCATCAAAGAATCAATGGATAATTGCTCAATTCTCTGCAAAAGATGTCTATAGCGATTGGAGCTTAAGAGAATTTCATTTTGCAATTTAGGAGCAATCGTCTTGATGATTTGTTTGCAAATTTGCTGACATTGTTCATGAGTTACATCTTGCCATGATATTTGTCGTTTCACGAGGATTTCCCCAAATTGGTGCATGATGGCGTGGAGTAAAATCCCTAAATCTGGAGCAGCAAATTTAAATTCTTTGCGTTCTTGTAGATTTAAGGCATAATGAGCAAAATGCTTGAATGGGCAATTAAAGAATTGTTCAAAGCGTGTTACACTGCCACGAAGTGTTTTGCGTTTCGTATATAATTTACTAGCTAAATCAGCTGGCAATACAGGTTTTGGTGCTTGGGCGAAAATACTTTGTAGTGCCGTAGATAAAGGCACATCAGCAGTTAAGAGATAATTATAAACATCTTGCCAAAATGACGCTAAATCTTCACCATCACGAGCTTGGCGAAGAGCGGAAGTTAAATGGCTAAGTGTCTTTCTTGTTGTAGATACTTGCATAGTTTTTATTGCAAATGAGCTATCTAAAGGATTTTCTTCTAGTGTAAAATCGCTTGGATAAGAGATTATCTTATCTAGAGGAATAGCTGTGAACTTTGCTTTAGGCAAAATCTTTTGCAATCTAGTTATCAAGATGGATTTATTCAGTCCAGCTCCTTCACCATCGGCTAGAGCATAAGATACCCAAAGATAATCTGTAGCTAAGGAAAAGCCTTTGTAGAGAAGATATCTTTCGGCAAAATTATCTTCCATTGTACCACTAGAGATATTTAGCCCTAGACTTGCCATCAATAAACGTTCAGCATCACTTAAGATACCTTCTGTTTTACTATGGCGAGGCATGATTTTTTCATTAGCACCTAAAATATAAATAGTTTTTTTATTGTTTAAAGTATTATGTTCAAATGGTGCAAGTGTAACATAATCATAGCCAGGTGGTATCAAAGCAATCTGTATACTATCTAAGCCATCATTAATTAATTTTAAATAATTTTCAAGATTGATATAATCCTTGCCACATATTTGCACTAATTGATCCATCAATTCAATGATATTATCCCAGATTTGATGATGTTCTTTGGCAAGGGCAATATCATTTTGTTCTTGGGCTATTTTTTCCCATAATTGTAATTGAGTCGGTATTTGTAAATCAAGCAGAAAATCATATAGAGCAAGCGTATATTCTTCAATAGTTTGCGAATTTTGGCAAGCAGTGTAGAATTTCTCTAAAGGAGCGACTAAACTGCGTCTAGTTAGATTTATAGCAGTGAAATTAGCTTCTTCTTCCAAATTTGTGCCCATAGAGTCAATCTGTTTATGGTGAGAAAAACGCCAATCGCTTTCTTCACACCAGCGATTGCGACCGCGAATACCAAAAGCTAAGACATAATTTTCCAATTTATCAATGGCTTTGCGAGCGATAGCTTTTTGTTCTGTTAAATTTAATTCTATTTTATCTGTATTTTCTTCGAGGTTTTTAAGTGATTGTAAATATTTGTCATTGAAGAAATCAGTCTTAAAAGCTCGAAATAATGGTTCGTATTGCCATGTAGAAATAGCCTCTAGGCTAGAGCGGATTAATTCAGCTAGAGGATGATGAGCAGTTTGTCGCTTGCTATCGCTGAAGTAAGGAATATTGAAATCATTCAAGACAGCTTGCAATAATTCGCTATAATCTTCACTACTGCGGATTAAAATACCGATATCATAATGGCGATAATTTTCTTCGCGACATAGACGCAAAATATCGCAGGCGACAGCTTCACATTTCAAACGGCGATTAGGTGCCTCGACTATTTGAAGACCGCCAGTATAATTTTTTTTCGTCAAAGGGAATTTAAATAATTGCTCTTCGATAAAGGCTAAATCTTGTTGTTTATGGCGGTGATTTGCTGTAAGTGTAGTTATTTTTGTAGGTAGAGCTAATTTTTTAGCCATATTATTTATCTGTTGAAATACATTGAATTGACGATGAAACAAAGCAGTGGGAGCTTCATGTTCAATATCATTTAAATTATTGATACATAATGTCAAATGAATATCACTGGCTAATGCTAATAATTGTTCGACTACGCGAAAATGTTGAGGATTGAAAGCATCAAAACCATCTATCCAGATTTCAGCATCTTGGAGCCATGTACATTCAGGCAATTTTTTGATCGCAAGTTCCATCATATCCTCGCTATCGTGACAGCGACCAGCCATCTGTTCATCAAGACCAGCGTAAATAGAAGTTAAATCACTTAATTTTTGTTTGAGTGAATCATTATCGATAAGCGTTAGAATATCTTGCAAAGTAGTAACGCTGATACCAGAAGTTTTGAATTCTTCAATGATTTGCGATACAGAAGCTGTGAAATGATGTTGGCGAGCAGCCTTAGCTAAGATAGAGAGTTTTGTAGAACTTAAAACTCTAGATAATAATAATTCTTTGCCGATTTCATTGAGATGTGGATGGAGTATCCCACCGCAACGCATTAATACTTGATAGGCAAGTCTGCTCATGCCCAAGACAAAAAAAACACCACACCACCCCCCCGCCATAATCTTTTAACTCCAAAGCTAATTGACGTTCAATCGCAAAAGTCATATGGTCAGGCAATAATATAACTAGAGGTTTCCCTGTCGGTGAATGGATTAATTTTTCTTTAATGGTATTTAAACAAGCTGTGGTTTTGCCACTTCCTGCTCTGCCAATGATGAATTCTAACATAAGATTACCTCACAAATTTATCAAAAATATATTGGCTTAATTATATCATAATCGAGTAAAATCACTGCTTCGTTTAGCAGTAAAAACGACTTCTTATTGACAATTGAAAAATATTTGTATACATTGATGTCTTGTCAGTTGTTAATATTTGATGTATAATATCAAAAAATATTCCATGAAGGAGAAATCTTGATGTTGTCTTTAAAAGAAGAAGTAGAGCAATTAAAAAAAGAAAAAAATGCTGTTATTTTGGCACATTATTATGTTCCTGATGATGTTCAAGAAGTCGCAGATTATATAGGAGATTCGTTTTATTTAAGTAAAATTGCTAAAAATATTGGTGCTGATTTAATCGTATTTGCAGGAGTATCTTTCATGGGTGAAAGTGCAAAAATTTTAAATCCTAAAAAGAAAGTATTATTGCCAGATAGATATGCAGATTGTGCTATGGCACATATGGCAAGCGTAGATAAAGTAAAAAAAATGCGTGAAGAAGTCGAAGACTTAGCAGTAGTTTGTTATATAAATTCTACAGCTGAATTAAAAGCAGTCTCTGATGTTTGTGTAACTTCTTCTAACGCAGTTGAGATTGTGAAAAAATTATCAAATAAAAATATTTTCTTCATTCCAGATGGTAACTTAGGAGCATATGTAGCGAGCAAAGTTCCTGAAAAGAATATTATCTGCAATGATGGTTATTGTCCAATACATAGAAAAATAAGTGCAAATTTAGTGATTGAAACGAAAAGAGCACATCCAAATGCGTTATTTTTAGTTCATCCAGAGTGTAGTGAAGAAGTAACGAATTTAGCTGATTTTGTAGGCAGTACATCAGAAATTATAAAGTTTGCCACTAATTCTGAGGAAAAAGAGTTCATCATTGGTACAGAAAATGGTGTTATGTATGAATTGAAACAAAAAAATCCAGATAAGTTATTTTTGCCAGCAATACCTAGACAATATTGTGATGACATGAAAAAAGTTACTTTAACGAAAGTTAAAGATAGCTTAGTGAGTGAAAGATATGTGGTAGAAGTTGATGAAGAGTTAAGTATCAAAGCGATGAAACCACTTGAAAAAATGTTAGAATTAGCAAAATAATGAAGGTGTAAATATGCAAAATTATAAAACAGATATATTGATTGTAGGTACTGGTGCTAGTGGCTTATTTGCAGCACTACATTGTCCTATTGATAAAAATATATTGATGATAACAAAAGATGCTGTAGAAAATAGTGATTCTTTCTTAGCACAAGGTGGTATTTGTGTCTTAAGGGACGAAAATGATTATGATAGTTTTATGGAAGATACATTGAAAGCTGGTCATTATGAAAATAGAAGAGAGTCTGTAGATATAATGATACGTTCTTCTCGTGAAGTCATAAATGAATTGATTGGCTATGGTGTAGATTTTGCTAAACAAGCAAATGGCGAATTGAATTATACAAGAGAAGGTTGTCATTCTAAAGCTAGAATTTTATTTCATGAAGATATCACAGGTAAAGAAATCACTAGAAATTTATTAAAAGCAGTACAGAAATTACCTAATGTACATATTTTAGAATATGTCACTATGTTAGATTTAATTAAACAAGATAATACTTGTTTTGGTATTTTGGCTAAGGATAAAAATGATGAGTATTTGACCATTGAAGCAGATAATACAATTTTAGCTAGTGGTGGTATAGGTGGATTATATGAACATTCCACAAATTATCCTCATTTGACAGGTGATGCCATAGCGATAGCACTTCGCCATAATATAAAACTTGAAAATCCAGATTATGTACAAATTCATCCAACTTCGTTATATACAAATAAACCAGGTAGAAGTTTTTTAATTTCTGAATCGGTAAGAGGTGAAGGAGCAAAATTATATGGCAAAGATGGAAGGCGTTTTGCAAATGAAGTTTTGCCTAGAGATTTAATGACAGCAGAAATCAAAAAACAAATGGCAAAAGATAATATGCCTTATGTTTGGTTAGATATGACAGTTCTTGGTAAAGATGTGATTTTAAATCATTTTCCTCATATCTATGAAAAATGTCTTGAAGAAGGTTTTGATGTAACTAAACAATGGATACCGATTGTACCAGCACAGCATTATTATATGGGTGGTATTCATGTAGATAAATACAGCAAAACTACAATGAACAATCTATATGCCGTTGGTGAAACAAGTTGTAATGGAGTTCATGGAGCAAATAGATTAGCTAGTAATTCATTATTAGAAGGATTGGTCTTCGCCAAAAGAGCAGTTAATAAAATCCATGATGGTGAAAATGCACAACATAAAAAATACGATATAGATTTTGCTCAATTAGCAAATAATGTACAACAAAATATAGATAGAGAAAAAATAAGCTTAGCTCAAGAATATAAAAAAGCTATTTTCAATGAAATGGATAAAGTGAGAAGTGCAAGATGAATGAAATAACAATGAAAATGAATGCAGATAAATTGATCTTGATGGCATTGCAAGAAGATATTACTAGCGAAGATGTAACAACTAATGCCATTATGCCAGAAAAAGTTTTGGGCGAAGTGGATTTAATCTGCAAAGGTGAAGGTGTAATAGCAGGTTTAAATGTATTTGCTAGAACCTTTGAATTATTAGATAAAGATACCGAAATTATATTTATGGCTAAAGATGGCGATAAAGTGAACAAAGGCGATTTACTTGCCAAAGTAAAAGGCGATATCAGAGTATTATTGTCAGGAGAACGCGTGGCATTAAACTATTTGCAGAGAATGAGTGGAATTGCCACATATACAAATCAAGTAGTAAATTTATTAGCAGGCAGTAAAACAAAATTATTAGATACGAGAAAGACCACACCGAATATGCGTATTTTTGAAAAATATGCTGTTACAGTAGGTGGAGGAAATAATCATCGTTATAATCTATCTGATGGTATCTTATTAAAAGATAATCATATTGGAGCTGCTGGCAGTGTAAAAAAAGCTATAGAATTAGCTAGAGCATATGCTCCATTTGTACGCAAAATAGAAGTTGAAACAGAAAATTTAGATATGGTAAAAGAAGCTCTAGAAGCCAGAGCAGATATCATCATGCTTGACAATATGAGCATAGATATGATGGAAGAAGCCATAAAACTCATAGACGGAAAAGCTCAAACTGAATGTTCTGGAAATGTAACTAAAGAAAATATACAAGCATTAGCTAAAATCGGTGTGGACTTCATTTCTAGCGGTGCATTGACTCATTCAGCACCAATTTTAGATTTATCGTTAAAACATTTGCATAGAATTTGATTATAAATTAAGGAGTGTAAATAATGTTATTACAAAGATTGGAAGCTTTGCCAGTAGGTAGTTTCCATTATAAATTATTAGTTATCACAGGTCTTGGTTGGTTATTTGATGCAATGGATACAGGGCTTATCGCCTTTGTATTACCTGTA
>ENA-OPEM01000237-OPEM01000237.1-human-gut-metagenome-genome-assembly--contig:-NODE-237-length-14785-cov-5.372505_pt1 | contig 14785 bp, 16 predicted proteins | sample MGYA00241634_ERZ501531 | MGnify/ENA primary metagenome ERZ501531 (study PRJEB25962, sample SAMEA2042385) | human gut metagenome | biome: human gut; feature: human-associated habitat; material: faeces... | reverse complement strand
TTGGAAGAAACAAAAGCCTTGTGAATTTATTCTAACTAATATCGGACAGGAATTACTAGTGGTGGATAATGTAATTACTTCTTGTGGTTGTCCTCACCGTGAGGAAAAAACCCTTACACTATATATAACGAATGAGACGGCATAATGTGACACTTTTTTGAAAAGTTTTTGAAAAAATTCTATTTTTTGTGCTAATCACCAAAATAAACACTTGACATTGTATGTACATTGTGATATAATAATAAATGTAAAGAGGAATACAAGACACCAAGGAAGCGAGGTACAGGATATGATTTATACAGTTTTTCCAAAGGATAAAGGCGAGTTACCGCAGGACTTTCCCACCTATGAGGAAGCCGTTGCGTATGGAACAGAATGTTTCGGCAAGGACGGATATGTAATCGAAAGCACAACAGGCGAATGTGTGTAGGGGGTGGAGATATGATGTATAAGTATTGGGAACAGCAGATAATTGATTGTCTGAACAGTGGAAAAAAGGTTGTCATTGAATATGGTTGCCTTAATGACGAGATTGTTTCCTATCTGGTTGACCGAGAGGGAACAATCAGCGGAGAAGTCGGAGCAATCGTTTTTAGGACAAGCGGTTGTGCCTTTCCGAAAGAGGTTTGGTTTACCGAAGATACAAAACTATATTTGAATGAAGCATACGGCAGTTTGTTTGTAGAACTGCTTGAAAAGTAAAGGAGAGATAAGGGGGAAACCCCTTATTCTTTTTATATTGCAATTATGATTTTTTGTATTCATAATTATATTATTTATGTATTGCATAAATGAATATATTGTGATATAATATGTAATATAAAAGAAATACAATAATATTCAAATATAATTCAAAGGGGGCATAACTACATGACAAGTTTAACTGATTTTAAGAATATGACGAATGAAGAAAAGTGTTACTTTATGAACGCCAGAATGAAGAACAAGAGCAAAAAAACCTTTAAGGACGAGGAAGTGACCTTTACCTTTGCAACGGCTGAAAAGGTGCTGAAAGAAAATGAGATTTACGAGATTGAGGGCGTTTGGCGTACTGCTGAACAGGCGGTTGCTTTCTTTGAGGAAAAGAAGAAAGAGCAGGACAAACCCGAATTGTCGGCAGAGAACATTGAAAACCTTTTGAAGCTGTTAGAGCCAGACCGTTTGAATGTCCTTTTGAAGCTGTCCGAGCGTTACAATTACATAAGTAGCTTCATTTTGCGTGAAGAAAACGGTATCAAAATCAAAGTCGGAGAGGGCAGTATCAAGAATACCACTATGCGAGTTTATGAAGATACGCTTGAAAAGTGGCAGGAGTTTACAAAAGAACACAAAGAATATGGCGTAGCACAGCTTTTGAATACGGCGTTGGTGGAGTTCATGGAAAGGCATTATTAAAATGGAAGATGATAAACTTTACAAGCAAGCGTTAGAGGAAATGAAAGAACTTGCGGAAAGAGTTTTGGAAGAATGTTGCGAGTTCGCAGAAGATAATGGCTATGAAAAAGAGTGGGTTATAAGCCACTTTATAAGTGCTTTTAACAGACTGAAAAAAGATGTATAGAATATCTCTTAACGCTTCCTCACGGTGAGGAAGTTTTGAAAGGTGAAAAATGACAATAAGAGAATTATTAAGAGTTGTACCAGAAAATGACACCATAGAAATCAAACCAGACGGAAGAAGAACTTATTTTCTGGGGCGTGGAAAAGGAGTTCCAGCGTGTCTTAAAGAAGAAAAAATAAAGGAAATCTCAATTACGGTAGTTGAAGAAAAAGGATTTGTTTTAGGCGTTAGGGTAGCTGATATAAAAGAGTGGGATTTGCTTTATGATAAGTTTGGAGTTGCTGATGATGTATCCTATTTGACTTTTGATAACGGGTACTATCTACAAACAAGCGAGGAAATAGAAACGCCAAAGGAATTTGAAAGTTTAGATGATTTAGACACTACAATAGAGCTGTTAGAAAAGGCACAAGAAGAAATTGAAGCGTTAGGGTTGGGGGAAAATTGGGAAAAGGAGTGATGATATGGGATATAAACTTTGCATGGCAGAGAAGCCAAGCGTAGCAAGGGATATAGCGTCTGTCATTGGGGCAGACAAGAAGTGTAAAGGGTATTATGAGGGTAACGGCTACCGTGTCACATGGGCGGTTGGACACCTTGTAGGACTTGCCGAGCCAGAGGAATACGGCTTTGTCAGCAAGGAAGCCATGTGGCGTGATGAAAAAGAAAAGGCGTATGCCGAGTTGCCGATTATCCCCGACAATTTCAAGTTGGTTGTTCTGGAACAGACCGAGGAACAGTTTGAAATCATTAAGGAACTGATACACCGAGACGATACGGACGAGATTATAAATTGCGGAGATATGGGAGCAGAGGGGCATATCTTACAATGGTTTATCCGAGAAAAAGCGGAGTGTACCAAAAAGGTACGCCGTTTTTGTGCTACCTCTATGACAGAGGAAGCAATCAGACAGGCTATGTCTCATTTGCGACCAGAGGAAGAATTTGCCAATATCATTAAGGGCGAGTTTTGCAAGAAAAAAGCGGACTGGATAATGGGTATGAGCATGAGCCGTGTTGAATCCTTGAAGTACAAAACAGGAATCAATGTAGGGCGTGTGCAATCCCCGACCCTCTATTTTGTAGTGAAACGCTACCTTGAAGTAAAAAACTTTAAGGTTACGAATTATTACGGTATTCAAGCGGACTTGAAAGAGGGATTTTCCGTGTTCTGGAACAAGGACACAGAGGGAATCTTCCCACCAAACGAAAAGGATTCAGAGGGCAGAGTGCTTGACGGAAAAGCCGTGAAAGCAAAGGCAGAAGCGATACAGGAAAAGGGCATTGGAACGGTAACGGAGATAGTCACCAAGAAAAAAGGCATGGATAGACCACAGCTTTTTGATATTACGGAGTTGCAGAGAGAAGCGAACCGAAAGTACGGCTACACAGCTTCCACCACATTAGCAACGGCACAAGCCTTGTATGAGACGCAAAAGGTTTTGTCTTATCCGAGAACGGACAGCCGATATATCACAAGCGATTTGCAACCTTACATGGAGAGCCGAATTAAGGGAATCGGTACGATTGCAAAGTATAAAACCACTGTTTCTGGTTTACTGTCAAAAGGCTTGAATATCGACAAGAAGATTGTTGATGATAGCAAGGTTACAGACCACCATGCAATCATACCAACGGAGAAAATCAAAGGCTTTGATATGGATTCTTTAATTCCAACCGAGGAAGAACGCAGAAAGGGCGTTACCGAGGAAACCTTGAAGAATGTACTGGATTTGGTTTTGTGCCGTATGATTGTCAGCTTTTGTACCCCTTACTACTATGAGCAGACCAGTGTTAAGGTTGATTTGTCTGGTGTGACTTTCACCGCAAGCGGTAAGAAACCGCTTGAAGCAGGGTGGAAAGGCGTACAGGAAGCATTGAGCGGTAAAGAAAGGGAAGAAGCGGACACAGAAGCGGACGCAGAGCAGATTTTCCCAGACATTAAAAAGGGGCAGACCGTGACCGTTTCTCATTCTTCTTTTATCGCTAAAAAGACCACGCCACCGAAGCTACACACCGAAGCAACCTTGCTTACAGCTATGGAAAATGCAGGAGCAACCATTGAGAACGGAGCGATTCTGAAAGGTAAGGGAATCGGCACACAGGCAACGAGAGCGGAGATTATCAAGAAGCTGTTTGACAGCGGTTATTGCAGTACCCAGACCAAAGGCAAGACCAACTATATTGTTCCGACTATCAAGGGGCAGACCATTATCCGTGTACTTCCCGTGGAATTGTATTCCCCGAAAATCACGGCTGATTGGGAGACAAAGATTGCCTTGATTGCCGAGGGTAAAATGACCGAGCAAGAGTTTATGGATAGTTTCAAAGTCTTTATCAATGACAAGGTGCAGGAAGTCAAGACCAAAGACACAGGCATTGTCTTTAAGAAAGACAGGGAGACGGTGGGCGTATGCCCGTGGTGTGGAAGTGACCTTTACCGTTATGAGAACAAGGACGGGGGAAAGGTTGATTCTATAAGATATTATTGTTCTGGGTGCAATTTTGCACTGGACACCAAGAACCCGACTGTTACAACCGTCACGGGAAAGAAATTGACGGAGAAACAGTTAGCGAAGCTGATTGCACATGGCAATATCAAGCTAACTTGCAAGAGTAAAAAGAACGGCACAGAATACAAGGGAAACTTTGTTATCATCAAGAAAGAAGTGGGCGGTAAAATCTATGCGAATCTGGATTTTTCCCCTGTTCCGTTCAAGGAAAAAAAGCCAGTGAAAAAGGCGAAAAAGCTATTCTAAAACGCAAAAGGGAGACGGTTAAAATTGTGACCGTTTCCCTTTCTTTTTATTGAAGATACAGGGTAATTATGTTATAATGCGTGTATAGGTGTATCGTATCACCATTACACGCATTTTTGAATTACACCAATGCTAAAAAATTAAAAAAGTCCTCACCGTGAGGAAGTTTTGAAAGGAGCGGAATAATGCCATTATTTGAACGAGGTTATAGAGCGTCAGCACAGACCGAATTAGAGCGTAAGTTGAGAGAGATTGAAGAAAAAGACAAAGTAGCACAGACAAAGGCAGATTTCACAGCTTCCGTGAACAGCTTTGAAAGCAACCTAAACTTTGCAGAGCGAATCAATTTAGTATCGGCACAGCAAGCGGAACTTATGAGGGAGAGAGCCAAGAAAGCTACTTTAGACCATGAGCGTATGTATCGTGTGGAGTACGGAGATAGAGTAGATGATTTTGAGAATCCGAGAGAACGAGCAAGCCGATACATGAAAATGGAAGAAGCACAGGCAGAGATTTCAAAGGCGAGAAGCGAAAAAGAATCGCCAGAAAGTAAATCTTCCGTGCAGAGAACCAATGACGATATGGAAAGGGCAAAATAACAGGAAAGAGAGGATATAGATTATGGCAGATGTTTACAGAGAGCCTTATGCCGAGGACTATATAGAGCCGTACAACTTGATAAGGAGCATTGCCTTGTATGACTACATACAGGGTGGAGCGGACAAGAGCGGAATCTTTTCTTCCCTTGAAAAAGTCAGAGAGAGCGTAGACAGGGAAGAATACAACAGGGAATATAACCGCTTTGCAGAGAAGCAGAGAGAAAACCGCCTTGTTGTTCTTTCTTCCGAGGTTTTAGGTTTTAGGAATGACCCACACGATATTACTTATAACCGTGTGCTGTCTGATGAAGAAGTAGAAGCGTACCGTCAAGACCCCGTAGCGTTTCTGGAAAGAATGTATGCAGAATTGGGAAACGGGGGCATACAGCCGTCAAACTTTTACGGGCATAGTCCAAGCGTGGGTGACTGCTTTGTAATTATGACCCCAGAAGAAACAAAGGCACACTATGTAGCCAGTTTTGGATTTGAAGCCGAGGAAGATATATCAAAGGTAATGACGGCAGAACAAGAAAGAATGGCTATACAGGGCATGAATGTACGCAGGGAAAGAGAACTTCTTTCTGATTTGCGTAACGGGGCAAATGATTCCAACAGCAGGGAAGAAGATTTTGCTGATTATGTTATCGGGGAAATTATGGGGCGTAGTGATGAATTGCACGATAGATACTATGTGCCAATCAACCTTGCCACTATCAGAGAAGTTTCCGAGAAGTACCAGAATCAAATGAAAGCTGTCTATGAATGGGAGACGGAACACAATGTTATCGACCATGAATTGATTGCAGGAGAGCATGACGGTGTATACGGTTTTAGCCGTGACGCTATCCGAAGTGCTATGCCAGACAGCCGTTTGGCAAATGGCGAATATGTCTATGAGGATATAGGCATTGTAGCAGGACGCAGGATAGAAGCCAGATTGCACAGCCAGTATAACGAGATTAACAAGGATAATGTGATTGTGCAGAGTGCTTCACATTCCCATTACAAGGGCATGGACATTTTCACGAAAGACGGACAAGTGTTTATCGGAAAAGAACTGAACTATGATAACCACGGGAATTATGATAACAGCGATAATTCCTTACAGTTTGTTTCCGACAACGAAAAAATGTTCTCTATGCTGTCTGGTACTGGTTGGGTTTTAAGTCAGCAGGAAATGATTGATAATGGGGCGTTTACCGCAGAAGATTATAAGGAATACGCCACAGTCAGAGAACAGCTTGCAAGCCAGTATGAGCAGGAAGAAGAACCGCTTTTTGAAATTGATATTGAGGAAAAGGGAAGCGGTGTTCCGTTCCGTTATCCAGACTGGACGCAGGAGATATACAACAATGAAAGGAGTACAGGCATGGCAGAAAAAGATAGAGAAACCCTATTAGCCGAGCGAATCATAGATTTCTATGAGAAATACGATTCTGCTTTTGGCTATGCAGAGGGCGTAGAGGGGCAGGAGAACAGGGAACAGTGGATTGAGACTATCAAGGGCAGTTTGCAGGAGCAGAGCCTTTACACGCACTTGTTAGACCTTTCCAGAGACAACAGAGAAGCGAGAGAGGAAGCAATTTCTATCTACACTTCCTACCCAGACATTACAGGCTACACCCCAACGGAAAACCGTTACTATGAGCCAGAATTAGACCTTGACGGAACGGCAGAGGAATTGTTTATTCAAGCCAGAAACGGCTATATTGAATCCCCAGAAGCACTTGCAAAGTTGCAGGAGATTCTTTCAAGTGCGGTAGAGAATAAGACCGAGGAAGCGTTTTATGTAGGCGTTCTGAAAGAGATTGCGGAGACAGAGGGAACGGAGTACCACCCTTACGCAGTTGCAAAAAAAGATATTCTTGATGATGTGAACCCAGAGGATATTTCTGAAAGAGACGGCTTGACCGTGGAAATAAGAAAAGAACAGGACAATGTTCTGATTGCTGTTTCCGAGTTCACCGAGGAAAGAGAAGCCACAGGAGCAACCGCTATCCCTGTTGAGCAGTTTGTCAACATGACCGCACAGGATATTTCCCGTACTGTCAACGAAGTGTACGCCTATAACATGGTGGAACAGGAAAGGGAAGAAGATAGGGAACGAGAGAATTTTTTTGAGGAAGTGGTTATTGACGGGAACAGGTGCAACCAGATTGACACATGGGAAAGCGATAACCACACCTATGTAATTGGTAACTCTATTGATGATACGGATTTCTACTATGCTTCCGTAAGTGGCATTGAGGGCGATTTGATACAGGGTAGTGCTACATTTGAGTATGACCGTCAGCCGAGCCGTGAAAAGGTTGAAAGTGATTATATCGACCTTATGGCAGAAAGAGATATTAACGCACACGAAGCAGAGTTCGGAGCGGACGGAAGCCGTAATTTTCCTCACCGTGAGGAAAACAGAGAACAAATTACCTTGAATATCCAGTACCGAGAGCCTATCAATGTCAACGGATTTTCCGTTGAAAGAGATAGAATCCTCTTTGACAGCAGGGAAGAATTGTTCAAGTATATCAATGGCGAAAGTGCCTATGATTATCTGGACAATGCCGTAAGAACAAATGCGAATGAGCGTTTGATTAACGCCGTTGATGAATACGGAATCGAGGTATGGAGCGAAGAAAACGGCAAGGAGATTGTTCCGATTCAAGAGTTCCACAACAGCAACGGCAGACTGATTGAGGGAGACAGAATAGCGGTTGAAATGTCTGAAAGAGAGGGATTTGCAGACCGTTCTATTGTCTTTCATGCCGTAGAGGATTTTGAAAACAGCAATAACATTCCACAGAACCAGAGAGAAATTGTTGACGGCAGTTATGAAGATAAAGAGTTCCTTTATATGGGGTATGACCGCTATGTTGGCATGAGCCATAGGAACGATTCTTCCATTGAACCTTATATGGACAGAATCAATGCGTTTGGGAAAGATGATAAATCTTTCACAAACAGAATGATTGCGGAAGTTTATTATGGACAGCAGAACGGAGTTACCGCAGAGCAGTTCGATTATATCTTTGATACCGTCAAAGATGAAAAGTACCCAGAGAGTGATTTCCGCATTATGAGAAACGCCTATGAGTTCGGATTGAACCAAGAACAGGTTGAACTTATTGCAGGGGCAACAAGCTATGCGAAAGAGTATGTTTCCGAGTTCATGCTTACTGGTGGTAAGACAGAGGACGCAAAGGCGTTACAGAACATCAATGATGTTTCGCAGTATTATGTTATCGGGGAATCCTTGAAAAAGGGGAATATCACCCGTGATGTTGCGGAAGCAATCATTAACGGAAGCGGAGAAATGAAAGCGAATGACACCAACCGCAGATTTGATTTCACAGCTTATGAGTTTTTCGCTGAATACCTTACTGACAGTGCGGAAAAGGACAGCCAAATTACAGGGGCGGTTATCACGAACACGCTTCATAAGTTTGCGGAACAGACCGAGGTAAACAACTTAAAGCAGTTCGTTGAAAAGAGCGGTGGTTTCCCTGCTTTTGACCCGTCAAGAGAAGAAAAAAAGGAAACGGTAGTTACTATGACAGAAGAAGAAAAGACTATCAGTGAGGGCGTTTCTTTGCCGAGTGAAAAGAAAGACCCGAAAGAGCAGTTACAGGAACAGTTACAGCAGGGAATCAAGAATGTGCTTGATTCTGACAATTTCAAGTCATGGCTTGACACAAGTAGCAAGCTGTTCCTCAACAACTATTCTTTCAACAATGCCATGCTTGTGTACTGCCAGAAGCCAGACGCTACACACACTATGGGATATGAGCAATGGAAAGAATACGGCAGGAATGTAGCACAGGGAGCAAAAGGCATTAAGATTTTCGTTCCGATTATCGCCTATGAGAAGAAAGACGGCGATTTGTGGAAGATGATTAAGGGCAATCTGCAAAAGCAGATGAACGAAAACCCGTCAATCAGCCAAGCTACCTATCGTGTCGGCTTGTCCAAACTGGAAGTCACCATGAACAGGAACAATCTTTTTGGATTGAAGATTGACGGAAAGGAATTGGGAATCCGTTCTGAAAACGACATGAAGAACTTTATCAAGAACAATGTCATTGGTAAAGTTCCTATGTACTTTTCCGTTGGTACTGTCTTTGATGCAAAGGACACTGTTGTTCCAGAATATTTGTGGGTAAAGAAAGGCTACAAAAAAGAAGAACTGGTTAAGGACGATAAGGGCAAGCCGATTAAAAACCGCAAGGGCGAGTACAAGATTGTAAATACCCCAGAAAGACAGGCAAGATTCAATCCGCACCTTGATATGAGCGTACCGCAGAAAGACCCTCAAAAAATGGCGATTCTGTATGACGCATTAAAGGCAGTTTCCGAGAGAAACGGAATCCATGTGTACGAAAAAGACCGTGCCGAAGATGATACCTTAAAGGGTGGGGCAGACGGATATTTTTCAAGGAGATTTGACGCTGAAAATCCGAAAGGATTTATCGTCATGCCGAAAGACCTTGACCCGACAAGAGCCGTGTCCGTTCTGCTTCACGAAATGAGCCACAGCGAATTGCACGGCAACCTTGAAAAGTTGGCACAGCGTATGGGTGAGGATAATGTACCGTCTCACATGAGGGAGATTCAAGCGGAATCCGTAGCCTATGTTGTCGGCAAGAACTTTGGTATTGACAGCGATACAAGCAGTTTCCAGTATTTAGCGTCTTTCTCCAAAGGCTTTGAATTACAGGCGTTGTCAAAGTCTATCGAAGTCATTTACGGAGAGTGCAAACAGCTTACGGCAGAACTTAAATCTGAACTGGAAGTAAGAGGATTGAACATGGACTTGTCCGAGCGTGACGCTAAACCTATGGACAGGGAAACGATTGATACCCTTGCTAAATCCTATGTAACCTATGCCGTTGAGCAGGACAGCCGAATTGCAGACCTTGAAAAAGACCTTACCAATATTGCGGAGCAGAACAAGGACAACGGGGAAGCACTGGAAGTCATTGTAAAGCAGAAAGAGAGCCTTGATTGCCAGAAAGAAGATGTAAAGGTGATTAAGGACGCTGTTACCAATATGGAACAGGCAACCACATTAGAGGGGCAGAAAAAGGAGATTGCAACTATTGATACCGCAGTTAAGCGTATCGAGGGAGCAAAGGAAACATTCGCTACCTTGACCGTGGAACTGGAAAAGGAACGCCAGACGGAACAGGGATTGAAAGACCGCTTTACCGCAGAGCCGTTAGCCACTCTGGAAAGTATGAAAGAAAGCTATCCGCAGTTGGCAAGCCTTACTTCCGCACAGCTTCAATATGTGGCAAACAGCGATTATATCAACCGTAATTTTTCTTCTTTATTGCGTGAAGAACCTCAAAAGTTCGTTGACAATGTATGCCAGAGAGCCACGGAGATTGACAAGGTAACTTCTAAAAATGGCTATTTTGTGGAAGTGAACTTTTGCGAACAGTGGACGGATAAGCCGATTGTCAATGACGGAGCAATCATGCACCCGAAAGTGGCTGATACCATTATCAAGCAGGGAGAAACACAGGCAAGAGGACTGAAAGCAAAGGCAGAAGCAGTCGGGGAATACTTCCCTTATACCAAGTGTTCCTTGTCCGTATTCCACGCAGAAAAGGGCAATATCGACAATGTGTTTAAGACCCGTGTTGATATTGGAGACGGCTATCAGACAAGCCTTGTAGACCACATGAAGCAGATTTCTTCTGCTTCACCGATTCTTGCAGGATTTGAGAAAGCAACCCGTGAACAGGGAGCAAAAGAGAAAATCATGTTCAATTCTACTCACCGTGAGGAAGTTGTAGCTGAACAGACCGAGAAAACGGGTGCTTTGTCTGACCGAGCAATGAACCGTGAGGAATGGGGAAATGAGATTGCTTCCGCAAAACAGGCAGAAGCAAACAACAGCAGGGAAGATAACGAACCGCAGAAGAATACCCGTTCCAAGACGGAAATGGAGAAAGGTTAAAAATGGTGTGAAATGGGAATCTTGAATCTCTTGCGAAAAAAGCCGAATAAAGAAAATCCCGTTGCCATTTCCGAGGACGATTATGTTTTACCGCAACTGGAAAAGGGCGGTTACAAGATGAATGAAGAACTTTTCAGAAGAAAGGAAGATGAAGAACTTCTGAAAAAATACGGAATTGTGCCAGAAAAGACGGGGCAAATGATGTTATAAATAGCAGGATAAGGGGAAGTAAACACTTCCCCTTATCTCTTTTATAAGGATTGACATAGTATGCACAATGTAGTATAATAAGGTTAGATATAACCGTGAAAGGAGTTTTGTGCCGTATGAGTTTGAATGTATCGGGAAGCAAATATATTAAGGTTTATGACCCTACTATCAGATTGAATTACTCTGATAAGGTGTTATGGGCGAACCTTGTTTCAAGTCGCAAAACAGGGGCGGTGAAAGTAGACGGTGAAACGGGGGAAGCTGTTGTAAATCCCAATACGGGAAAGGAAGTGCAGGAAAGGGCATTTTCCCGTTGGGAAGCAAGGTTTGTCGGCAATGCCTTTGAGCCGTCCAAGTTTTTAAGAGACGGAGACAGTATTGATATTGTTACTGGTTGGGTGACAAGTGAGAAGTTCGTTGGCAAGGACGGCAACCCTCATTCCAAAGTAATTGTAACAATTTCTGATTTTCAACCCTCTGCTATCTCCGAAAGCGAAGAATCGTGAGGAATTGAATGTTTAACGAGAAAATCTCTGTCATTGATTTTTTTATGGAAATACAGGCTGTTGCGAGTGAGAAAGGCGTGAACCTTACTCATTCCAACAAAAGAGTGTACCTGTCCTTGCTTGATTTTGCCGATAAGTTTCCGCAGGAAACGATAAAGACAAATAAGGGTATACGCTTTAACTCTACTACCGCAAAATTGGCAGAGTTTTGTTCCGTTTCACCCCGTATTGTTACCGAAAGTTTGTCTAAACTCAATAAATGCGGTGTTATTCGCTACACCACGAACAAACCGCACCCGTCTATTATCTTTTTGGATAAAGCATTTTACAAAAAATTTTATAAGGAGTAAAAGAGTATGTTTAACAACGAAGAACGAATTGTTTTGAACGGTATTTGCAACAATGAGAAATTGGATTTTTCCAAAAAATCCGTTTTGGATTCTCTGCTTTTTTCGGAACAGGTTGTTGCTGATGAAATGATGATTGATTTGATTAAGGGCATTTCCGAGAAGATTTCTGCCCTGTCTGATGAAGAATGGACAGAGGTTAGAAAGCAGATTCCTTTTTCTGTTGCCTTAGTTCCAGAGGACGAGGTAGCCGAAGTTCCGACTGATGAAGAAGTGCTTTAAGGAAAGGCGGTTTTACCGCCTGTTCCTTTCAGAAAAATATTATGAGGTAAGAGCGAATGGAAGAAGTAAGATATAATAACTTCTTTACTGATATTCAGTCAATCGGAAGTGAGAAAGGCGTGAATTTTACCTATGCAAACAAACGCCTATATTTATCTTTGTTACAGTATGTGCAGTCTTATCACCATGAATCACAGATAACGGAGAATGGCGTTTCTTTTCATACCACCATTTCCGAATTGGCAGAGTTTTGTGAGGTATCACGCCGTACCGTATCTTCCAGTTTGCAGAAGTTGCAGAAGTGCGGTTTGGTTGCTGTCCAGAAAGAAGAAAAGACATTTTTTATTACAGTTTTGGATAGTCCACTTTTTAGAGCCTATTGTTGGGCGTAATAAAATGGAGCGGTTAATTCCGCTCTTTTTTATTTTCATACACCCTTGACAATGTATGTACAATGTGATATAATATAGAATATAGAAAGGAGCGGTTTATATGGCAGAGAAGATTGTTTTATCCGATAAGGAAAAGGAAATTATAGGTATGCTTGATGATAGCTTATACACGGTTGAGTATATAGAGGAATGGATAAACAGGAATGATAATGTTTTCGTCAATGCCCCCTCTGCATTGTCGGCAATGGGAGCAAAAGGGTTCTATCAAGCTGTAAAACGCATGGCAGAAAAAAAGGTGGTATAAGCATGGAAACAATGTGGTGGGAAAACCAATTAAGAGATAAAGAGGACAGAGCCGTTATTAAACTGCATGACGAAAACGGTAAGTTTACAAAGAGCGTGATTGTGCCGACAGACTACTATCCGCTGAACGGCAAGCATGAAGTCTTTACCTATCAGAACACGGAAGCCGTGACGGACAAAGAGATTTTGAATCTCTTTGATAAAGTCAAATATGAAATCGGGTATTGCTATCAGAACACCCTTAAATTGTGCGAGATATTACAGACACACGGCTATCCTGCCCGTTCTTATGTAGGTTGGCTTTTTACAAGCGGAACACAGACCCCCGTACACCATTGTTGGTGTGTGTTGGGTAACTCTGTTCTGGATTTAGCAGACGATTTTACCGTCATGCTGTCTGGGGCAAATGGAGAGCATTTCAAGACCGCAAAGAGCATTGAGGAATCACGGGAACTGATTGCGTCTTTCCATGAATACGCCATGAATGTAGAAAATCACCTACGCTGTCATGCGGTGGGGCAAGCTACGCCGTTCCTGCTTTATGTAGGTAGTGAATGTGACCCGAACTATGGCAGAGTGATTTATCAGCGTCTTATGGACAAATACCCCGACCATGAGTGCCAGAGGAATTGTGACGGTGAGGGGTACAATGCGACACAGCGAATTATGAAGAACAGAGGACTTATGAAATAAAATCCTCACCGTGAGAAAGAAGTGTGGTACTAAAATGTACGCTTTTTAGTACCATGCTTTTTTTTCTTGTTTTGTGGTGCTAAAATGTGTATAATCTTATTTATTGGTAGTCCTATTTCGATTTTGACATTTTGGTACTAAGGGAGTGATATTATGGGGCGTTATTACGGCTACAATCGTGTAAGTACGAAAGAACAGCACCTTGACCGTGGAAGTCAAGCTATCCGTTCCTTTTGTGAGAACGCAGGGTATCCGTTGGAAAAGATTTATGAGGACAAGCAGACGGGCAGGAACTTTGACCGTCCACGCTACATTGTGCTGAAAGAAGATGTTTTGCGTGAGGGCGATACTTTGATTGTGCCAGAGTATGACCGTCTGGGGAGAGCGGACGAGACGAAGCGTGAATTGGAATATTTTAAGGACAAACATATCCGAATTATCTTTCTGGATATTCCTACTACTTATATGGACTTTTCGGGTTTGCCAGATGAAATGTCTAAAATGATTTTGGAGTGTATCAATGGTATGCTCATTTCCTTTTACGATTTACAGGCAAGAACGGAGATTGAACGAAAAGCCAAGCGTCAGCGTGAGGGAATCCAAGCCATGAAAGATAGGGGAGAGTGGGAGCGTTACGGCAGGAAGCGTATTATGTCCAAAGAAGATTTTGCGATTCAGTATCAGCGTGTGGTTGACAATGAAATTGGTTCGTTACAGCTTATGCGTGAGTTGGGAATGTCTCATAACACTTATTTCCGCTATGTTCGTGAGTTTAAGGCTGAAAATTGAGGTTTTTTCTTGTTTTTCTTTGTCGTTTTTTTTTGATACCCTCTGTAAGCCGTTTTAAGGCGTTTTACGGGGTTTTTCTTTCCAGATGATAATTTATATTACCTACCCTTGCAAAGTCGCTCTAAGGGGCATTTGTGAGGGTCTTTTTTTGGCAGTTTCCGTGATTTTTGCCTATTTTGGTTGTTTTTCACTTTTTATTCATGTCTTATTTATGTTCTGATTTTGCGTTATTTTATTAGTGTTCTTTTTACGATTATTTTATATTCACATTATATTCACTTTATATTATTACAGTATTCAAGTGATATTCTTTAAGAGATTTTTTATTCTGTTCTATCAGCTTCCCACCCAACTCCCCCCAACCCCCCTCTATCTCCCCCACAGA
>ENA-OPEM01000222-OPEM01000222.1-human-gut-metagenome-genome-assembly--contig:-NODE-222-length-15375-cov-1.518016_pt1 | contig 15375 bp, 9 predicted proteins | sample MGYA00241634_ERZ501531 | MGnify/ENA primary metagenome ERZ501531 (study PRJEB25962, sample SAMEA2042385) | human gut metagenome | biome: human gut; feature: human-associated habitat; material: faeces... | reverse complement strand
TGAGGATATCGGGATCAATTTTATTGCGCTACCGGAGTTTTTTGAAATCCCGCTCTCCATGCTGCATGAGAAAAATGTACTGGCGGAATTTATTGTCGGTGCGTTCCGGCAGAAAGATCCCGTTTCACATTACCTGCTGTTCCAGCTGCAGGAAGATCCGCAGGTGGAAAATCTTATGGAAAATATGATTGATTCCATGTTACATGAACATGCAAATGAGGATGTAATTAATCAGTATTCTATGGGACTTGTATTTTTATATCTGCTGAATCATCTTGAAAGCTTAAGCCATAATTCTTCCATGGATTATAAGGAGACGGTTGTACAGGCAGTACTTGGATATATTAACAGTGACTGCAAAAATGCAAATCTTACCAAGATAGCAGCAGATACCCATCAGTCCATGACGGTACTTAGCAGACTCATCAAGCAAAAGACCGGATATAATTTTCAGGAACTTTTGCAGCACAGGCGGTTTGAGACAGCTGAACATTTATTATTGGAGACAGATTTGTCAGTGGAAGAGATTGCGTTAGATGTTGGTTATGAAAATCAGAGCTATTTTTTCCGGCAGTTTAAAGAAAGATATGGAATGACACCGCGAAAGTATCGGTTAGAACATTATAAAAGATAGACAATGCAGAAAATAAGGACAGTTTTTTAGTCGAATGAGAGTCTAAAAAGCTGTCCTTATTTTTGTTATCTTAAAAAAAGATACATAGTCTATAAGTTTACAAGGGGGTATCCTATGAATACAATACGTGCAATTATTTTTGACTTGGATGGTGTTATATGCTTTACGGATCAGTATCATTATCAGGCATGGAAAGAAATGGCAGACGCAGAAGGAATTTATTTCGATGAGACAATTAATGGCAGACTACGGGGAGTAAGTCGTATGGAAAGTCTGGACATTATTTTGGAGAAAGCATCAAGAGAATATACACAGGAGGAAAAAGAACAACTTGCCGCAAGGAAGAATGAAAGTTATGTTCGTCTGTTGGAAAAGATGTCTCCGGATGATCTGTCGCAGGAGGTAAAAAAGACACTGGAAATATTACGTCAGCGAGGGTATAAGCTTGCGATTGGATCAAGCAGTAAAAATACGAAAAAGATTCTGACACAGATTGGATTAAACGGATACTTTGATGCAATCAGTGACGGAACGAATATTACGAAATCAAAGCCGGATCCGGAAGTATTTTTGAAAGCGGCTGAGATGCTTGGTGAAAAACCTGAAAATTGTCTGGTCGTAGAGGATGCGCTTGCCGGTATTGATGCTGCTTATGCTGGTGATTTTCAGAGTGCTGGAATCGGAGATGCCGCAGGTCATAGCCAAGTGACATATCCGATTCAGGCATTTAAAGATCTGCTTTCTATTTGTTCTATCTGCTAACGTCAGATGGGCAGATGACAGGTGTGATTTGAATAAGTCGAATCTCTAATAGTTCTAATTCTGCATTCAATCTTAGGGTTTCATCAGAAGCGATATGCATCAGCTTCTGATGGAATCCTGGAGAGGATGCTTTTTTTAACAAGTCAAATTCATAAGGAGTGGTAAGTTCTAATCCACCCATGGAAACCCATTGGTCATAAGAACTCCCATGTGTTCGATTTACATAAGTCTCAGAAATTTTGTATGTACCTTGCGGAATATTAGAAAGACATAGTTCGATTGTGACTGGATCAGAATCTGCAAATACAGTATAGCGATCTGTTTCTGTCATATCAAAACGTTCTCCGTTGGCATAAAGATAGTTAAAATGTTTGTAATTGTACAACATAATCTGATAACTGTTGTGTTTACGGGTAATGAAATAACCGTCTCCTCGTCCTAAAAACTGATCTCCTAACTGCCGTAAGAGAGTATAAGCATAATAACTTGCTTTTGGAATTCCATTTACCGTGAACAGACCTAGTCCACCGAAAAAGAGTTTGTTGGGCAGAGCGTCATCTGCCATAAGATCGGTAAGAGCCTGATAAGTAAAACTATCTAGTCGGTCATAATTTTCCAAAATATTTTTTACAATGTAGCACGATTTAAAACATGTATCATTGAGCAAATCCTGCTGGCTTGGTGTGTTGTTCCATTCTGACAGGTAGATTGGCATATTACCAAGTCCAAGCTGGCGTCGTTCACGGAGAACCTGCATAACAAAATCTTTTAACCCATCAGGAGATTCAGAAAGACTCATTGCATACACAAAACCAAACGATTCCTTGGAATGATTTTTATCGGAAATCATTTTAGTGTCGTAGTATGTAAAACTTAAACAGTCTGGAAGACAGGAATTTTTTTTACACCATTCCAAAAAGTTCAGATACCAGTTTTCATAGCTTTCGCCTACAATGTAGTAGGTTGGAGGAAGACTAAATTCGATATCAGGGCAAAAATCTTTAATACAATCATAAGTGCTTTTATAGAATAGAAAAAAGTCATTTTCGTTTGTAAAGCCAAATAGGTCGGAAGAAGTATTCGGTTGGTTCCATAGACCAAATTTCCAGGTCTTTATGGTATCTAACCCGTAACGGTCAGTGATGTGAAGCAAAAATTCATGGACCAGCTGACACCATGCACTGACAGAGTGGGGCTGGCTGACATTTGCACCAAACAATCGTCTGTTTGGATATTTTGCAAGTTTTTCCGGCATGTAGGATAATTGAAGCCAGGGTTTTAGGTGATTGACGATAACAAAATCCAAAATCTTATCAAGATAAGAAAAGCTATAGACCGGGACTTTACTTGCAGTTTCATTGTATATATGCAGATCATCAGAAAAGATGCCACATAATTTAATATATTCAAATCCAACTGTTTCCTGAATCTGTGTTAACATTTTTTGAACATCACAAATTAGTACATCACTTGCCCGCCCAACGGTCATCATTTTTTTCCAGGTGTGAAGCAGAGTATAGGAACTTCCGTTTACAGAAATCTCAATTTCAGTTTTTTTCACAGGAGATACAACCTGAAAAAATGTATCTTCTTTCAAATATTTTTTTAATCCGTAAATATAGTTATGTTGTTCTACACGTTGGGCAGTATTCTCTTTCTTCTTTTTTTGTTCACGGCGATAGTCTTTTGGTAACATCCCGTATTGCTTTTTAAAAAAAGTTACAAAGGCATGACTGTTGGAAAAACCGCTGTCAATCGCTATTTCATCAATATTCTTATCAGTGGTTGAGAGTTCCTGTACTGCGTGCATAAGGCGGTATTGGTTAAGATAGCTTAAAAAATTCATTCCGTAATATTCCACAAAAAACTTAGAAAGATATGGAACGGACAAATGGACTGCATCAGCAAGTTCTTGTAAGGTTATATTTTCCGTGTAATGCTGCTGGATCAACTGTGAGATTTCGGAAATACGTAAAGCATACTTGTGATTTTTCTTTTCTTTAGCAGTAGAGAGTTTGATGCGGAAGTTCCGATACAGTACATCCATAATATTGTAGATATAAGACCAGTTTCGTAATTCATACCCATCTTTTTTATCAATATTTGTTTTGATAATGTGCGCTATCAGAGTGCGGAGTTGGACAATAGCTTCCTGATTATCGGTCATCGTACTGATAAAGAAAAAGCGAGGATGGAATGGAACGGGTAGAATCTGTTCAAACAAAGTCTGGTTGAATAAAACGGTTACAATCACACAGTTGACACCATGAAGTTCATGAAGCGAGAGTGGATTAACACAGAACACGTCATCTTCTGTTAAATTGTATATATGATCATCCAGTTGCAATGTACAGTTCCCGGAAACAATCATTGATAATTCAAAATAGTCATGCATTTGTGAACGAATATGATCAAAACGCTGCATTATACAGCGAATGGGCATGTGCATATCATTTTCTGAAATAAGATCGTAATTTTCTGACATAAAAAATCCCCCATTTAAAACTAAATAATATATTGTAATGATTAAAACATAAATGTAATGAAAAAATCAATAAAAACATCGAATTTTTAATCTGTTTTGTATGACGGATTGAAAAGATGTGGAAAGAAAAGAAGAGCAGACATAAAAAAGTTAAAAATTAAAGTGAAACAGATAAAAAACAAAATCACATGAAAATTAATGAAAACTTATAATATCTATAAAGACGAGGTGATAAACATGAGTGAACCAATATTAAAAGTTGAAAACATGAATAAAAGATTCGGAAGTACAGTGGCTTTAAAAGATGTGTCACTTTCTGTATATCCGGGGGAAATTCGGGGATTAATTGGGGAGAATGGATCAGGAAAGTCAACCATTACTTCCATTGTAGGCATGCGATAGTGGTAAGATGATATTTAAAAATCAGGACTGGAAACCTCTTAGTATGATTGATGCACTTCACAAGGGGATTGGAATGATCGTTCAGGAAAGCGGAACAATACCGGGAATTACAGTTGCGGAAAATATTTTTCTGGCAGAGACAGAGAGGTATAAAAACAGGTTTGGATTGATCAATCGCAGGAAGATGAATGCAGATGCAACTGAAGTCATGAAAAAAATTGGGGTAAATGATATTACTGGCGATATGCTTATGCAACAGCTGGATTTTCAGACAAGAAAGCTTGTAGAGATTGCAAAGGTCGTGATGAAACAGCCTCAGATTTTGGTAATTGATGAGACAAGCACTGCCTTATCTCATGATGGAAGGGAAATTTTATATGATATTATGAATCGTTTCCGCAAAGAAAATAAGTCAGTGATTTTTATTTCACATGATCTGGATGAGATTATGGAGGTGTGTGATACTTTAACGGTTCTTCGAGATGGAAAAATAATCAGAACATTTAATAAAGAAGAGTTTGAAGCGGGTGCAATTCGTTCAAGCATGATCGGACGAGAACTGCAGGGGGATTATTATCGAAGTGATTTTGAAGCAAGCGCACAGCAGGAAGTTGCGTTGAATGTTAAAAATCTTGTTTATACAGATAGACTGAAAGGTGTTTCCTTCCAGGTGCGAAGGGGAGAAATTGTTGGAGTCGGAGGTCTGGCACATTGTGGAATGCATACACTTGGAAAGGTATGTTTTGGTGCAGTAAAGCCAGAAGAAGGAAATGTTTCAGTGGCAGATGGAACGGTAATTGACAGTCCGGCAAAAGCGATGAAGAAACGTATGGGTTATGTGTCTAAGGATAGAGATGTGGAATCATTATGTTTGAATGCAAGTATTGAAGACAACATATCAATTGCGGGAATGAGCAAATTTGCCGTAAAAGATTTTCTTGTTTTAAAAAATCGCGAAAAAAAATATGTAAATCAACAGATTGAGGAATTGTCCATTAAATGTTCTGGAAGAGATCAGGCGGTATCACAACTCTCGGGAGGAAATAAACAGAAAGTCGTATTTGGAAAATGGATTGGCTGCGGAAGTGAAATTCTTATACTGGACTGCCCGACACGAGGCGTGGATATTGGTGTAAAGCAGGCAATGTATCAGCTTATGGTTAAGTTGAAAAATGAAGGAAAATCCATTCTGATGATCAGCGAGGAAATGCCGGAACTCATTGGAATGAGTGATCGGATTTTGATCATGAAGGACGGAGAGATTACGGCAGAATTTGAGAGAAATAAAAATCTTTCTGACTCACAGATTATTGAGTACATGATATAGGAGGATGGGAAAGATGACAAAAGGTAAAAAAATAATGATAGGTGCATTGCCGTTTGCAGCACTTATCGTATTGTTTGCAGTATTTTGTGGAATTGTAAGCAGTAAGGGATATCGCCTGGATATGTATATCAAGATTATATTTAATGAAGGTATTGTATTATCCATTGTTGCAACAGGTGCAATATTTATTTATACATTAGGTTCGTTTGATATCAGCTTGGGTGCGGCAACGCTTTTTTCAGCAACACTTGGGGTAATGACATATAATGCAACTGAAAATTTTATATTAATGATTGTTGTGATTTTATTGTCTGGAATTGTCTGTTCTTTGTTAAATTCTGTGCTGGCATCCATTTTTCATATTCCGGTGTTTGTTACAACGGTGGCAATGATGTCTGTTTTGTCTGCAATTGCATCACAGATCATTACCACAAAAGGTGGTGCAGTAGGCGGAATCAGCATTCCGAGTGAGGTAGTGAAACATTTGGATACATCCGCATTTAAAATTATAGTTTTGGTAATATGGGTGGTAGTATGTGCGTTCATCTTTGATTACACCAAGTTTGGAAGACGTGAAAAGTTTGTTGGGGGAAATCCAATCTGCGCCCAGCTTTCCGGTATTAAATACAATACATATGCAATACTTGGATTCCTTCTGGCGGGAATCGGCGTTGGAATCGGCGCATTTATGACGCTGGTTTATACCCCATCTGTTACAACAACGACAGCGGGGGATATAGGGATGAACATTATGGTTGCTATCGTGTTTGGAGGTATGCCAATCTCAGGAGGTGCAAGATCGAAAATTTATGCGGCTGTAGTCGGTGGATTTTCCTATATTATTTTAAATAATATTCTGGATCTGCTGATTGATTCAACATCTGGATATGGAATTACACAGATTGTCAGTGCTGTTTTTTTTCTGGTAGTTGTTTATGTTGCAAGTGCAAATTATCGTTCGCAGATGTTGCCGCGATAACAGAAATATGAATTTAACACATAACGTGTTAAAAATAAAATTTTAATAAGAGAAATGGGAGGAATAATTTATGAAACGTACAATGAAGAAAATGGTAAGCCTTGGACTGGTTGCTGCCATATCGTTGACAATGCTGGTTGGTTGTGGAAACAGCAAAGAAACAGCTGACAATACAGCCAGCGACAACACAGCAAATGATACGAGTGATACAAGTGTCAAGGAGGAGACAAAGACAGCAGAGAATGCTAAGATTGGTGTTTTAGTTCAGGATGTTAGTGGCGAGGAAGCATTAGGGTTCCGTACTTATTATGAAGATTATGTTGCGAATCAGTATGGTGTGACATTTACTTATACCGATGAACTTAAAGATGCGGCAAGCGAGAAGTCTGCTATAGAAAAATTCGCTTCACAGGGATATCAGGCAGTCATCTCTCTTTCAAGTAATGATCGTGCATTGCAGATTGAAACCTGTGAGGAAAATCAGATTTATTATGCGGTTGCTGCTGGAACTCTTGATCAGGAGCAGTTTGAAAAATATAAGACAAATGAGTACTTCCTTGGTCAGGTTGGACCAAGCATGGATACAGAGTATGAAGCTGGTGTAGAAATGGGCAGGTTCTTTGCGGAAAAAGGCATTAAGACAGCTGCTATCTATGGGGCATTTATTCCAAATCCTATGCATGTATACCGTGTAGCGGGTGTACTTTCCGGTCTGGGACTTTCCTATGATGGTGCTACAGAAGAGGGAGAAGTAGTGGGCAAGATTTTTACTGATCAGAGCGTGGATTTGTCTAAGATTTCTGGGGATATCCAGATTGTTTCTTATCTGCAGGGCTATGGTGATACAACAACAGATGAGATCAATGCAGCAATTCAGGCAAAACCGGAAGCATTTATTTCAGTGGGAATGGCAACAACATTTTTTACACAGCAGTTAAATGCTGCTGGTATTGAGTTCTCAGATATTGATTCCTTTACACAGAGTAATGGAGAAGCTATCACAAATGGAAAACTTGTCTATCTTGCCGGTAAATATTCATCTTCTGTAGGTCCTGCATTTGCATTAGTTTTAAATGCCATCAATGGAAATGTAATCCGTGATGAACAGGGAAATGCAGTCTCACTCAGCCAAAACTATCAGGTTGCAACTGACGAGGCTACATTTGATGAGTTTTATAAGTCAGATAACGGAGATAATCCAATTTACAATAAAGAAACATTAGACCAGATTATTGGTGAGTCTGTTACTTTTGATGAGATCAATGAACTTGTAACATCGAAGTAATTCATTTTTACAGTCAGGTCACGGCTTCATTTAGAAGCCGTGCTCTCTCCAAATAAATGAAAAGTTAAAAATTCATTTATTTGGAGAGGGTATGGAATATCCTGAAAAATGAAAGGAGAGGACAACATGAAAAATAAAAATAGACATTTGGTAAAGAATGTAATTGGTACATTAACAATACCGGTACTGGTGGCTGTATTATTGCAGGGAATCTGCATGTTCAATGGAAAAACAATGATTTCAAACATGACAGGTTTTGATAACTTTGTTGTATATATTGCAATTGTGATGATTACAACAATAGCATTATCCATTAATTTAAATAGTGGTCGTTTTGATTTTTCCTTGGGATCAATGGCAGCACTTTCTTCTGTATTAGGAGCTAAAATTACATATTCCATTTTAGGTGGTGGAAGTAACAGTGCATTGATGATGTTGATATTGACGATCTTATTTGGTATGTTACTTGGACTTGTTTCAGGACTTATGTATGTGGTGCTGCATCTGCCGCCAATCATTACATCTCTTGGAGTGACACTGATCTATGAGGGAATTCTTTTTACAATCACGGAAGGACGTTATGTGATGAAGGAAGTGCAGAATCCATCTATGACAGCTTTTACAGGAAGCTGGATTTATGCAGCAATCATTATTGTGGTTGTGTTAGCTGTCTGTATAGCAATCTTTGATTACACAAAGTTTGGATATGATTATAATGCACTCAAAAATGGTCAGAAGGTTGCGGTAAATACCGGTATAAAAGAGATATCAAATGCCATTGGATGTTATGTGATCTGTGGCGGATTGATGGGAATTGTAGGATTTTTAAATGCGACAAGAAGCACAACAATCAACGGTGGTCAGTTGAACTTTTCCTCTATCAGCATTATGTTTACGGCGTTTCTTCCAATGTTCATAGGCTCCTATATCAGTCGCTTTACAAACGAAAAAATTGGATTCCTTTTAGCTGCTTTATGTATGTCCATGTTTAATTCAACATTTGCTGTATTCTCCAATGAGGTAAATGCATCAATGCAGGCAATCATTAATGCAGTACTGCTTGTAGTTTTTTTGATTTATTTGAGTAATGAACATTTATTGGTAAGTCTTTTTAACGGAAAACGAAAATAGAAAGCAGGAGGGTATGAATATGATCAACTTAACAAAGAATCCATTCTTCCTTTCAGGGGAAGACATTGAATGGGTTGAAAATACAAAAAAGTCAATGACATTAGAAGAAAAAATAGGTCAGTTGTTTGTCCCAATCGGGTATTCCGGAGATCCGCAATATCTGGAACATGTCATGCTCGCACATCACATTGGTGGAATTATGTATCGTTGTGGTGAGGCGAAGGAAATGCAGCGGACACACCGTTATCTGCAGGAACACAGTAAGATCCCACTTCTTATTGGAGCTAATCTTGAGGATGGAGGCTGCGGAATTGCAACAGATGGAACACAGTACGGAAAACAAATGCAGGTTGCGGCAACTGGAGACACGGAGGATGCATATCGGCTCGGAAAAGTAAGCTGTGCAGCGGTTGGTTGTAACTGGGCTTTTGCACCTGTGGTTGATATTGATAGAAATTGGAGAAATCCGATTACAAACGTGCGTACATATGGGGATGATCCGGATCGTGTTCTTGCATGTGGTCTCAATTACATGAGGGCAGCTAAGGAAGAAAATGTTCTTGTTGCAATTAAGCATTTCCCAGGGGATGGCTGCGATGAAGTGGATCAGCACATTCTTACAAGTGTAAATAATCTTTCCTGTGATGAGTGGGATGCGACATATGGAAAAATATATAGCGGCTTGATTCAGGCGGGGGCACAGACAGTGATGGTCGGACATATTGCACAGCCGGCATATCAAAAATCGTATAATACAGATTTTCCAAATAAATTAATACCGGCAACACTTTCATCGGAATTGTTAAAAGGTTTGCTCCGTAAAAAATTGGGATTTAACGGTCTGATTGTAACGGATTCTACCTGCATGGTAGGTTTTAGCTGTGCAATGAACAGAGAAAGGGCAGTTCCTTATGCGATTGAGGCAGGATGTGATATGTTCCTTTTTAATAAGGATCTTGAGGAAGATTATCAGTATATGCTGAATGGATACAAGCAGGGAATCCTTTCGGAACAGCGATTAGATGAAGCAATCACAAGAATTCTTGCAACTAAAGCTTCGCTTGGACTTCACAGAAAAGCAAAGTGTGAAATTGTGCCTTCGGAAAGTGCACTTTGTATTCTGCAGGCTGATGAGCATGTTGCATGGGCTAAAAAGAGCGCAGACAAGGCAGTTACACTTGTAAAGGATATAGATGGAATTTTACCGTTGAATCCGCATAAGACCAAAAAGGTGTTGCTGGAAATCATAGGTGGGTTTCCATCAAATGAGCGTGTTTTGGAAAGCTTTCGTAAGCGATTAGTTGAGGAGGGGTTCGAAGTTAACGTATATGAACAGGAGAACTTTGAAACAGCAAAATTTGATGTTGGCACATTCCGGAAGAATTATGATCTGGTCATTTATATTGGAAATGTAGAAAATGCATCCAATAAAGTGACAAACCGACTTTCATGGTATACATTCTGGGGAAATGGAAATAACGTTCCATGGTTTGCTGCTGAGAGACCGGTTGTGTTTATCAGCCTTGCTAATCCATATCATCTTGTGGATGTACCCATGATAAAAACCTTTATCAATGGCTATTCCAATAGTGAGTATGTAATTGATAGTGTGATGGAAAAACTTATGGGAAGAAGCAATTTTACTGGCAAGAGTCCGGTAGATCCGTTTTGTGGAAAAGAATACTTAAAATGGTAAGAGTGAGAGAAGAACAAATACATGAAAAAAAATTTAGAATTTTTAAGTAAGGCATTAAGTTTATTGCCGGAAGTTAAGGAGACACTGGTTCCTCCAAAAGAGGGACAGTTTTTTTCAAAACCTTTAGGAAAAGGCGATTCGGTAACAATTGATTTTGGGAAACATTTGGTAGGACATCTTCAAGTAAAAATGGGTTATGTCAATTCACATCCAGATGCTCCGGTTTGGATTAGATTTTCCTTTGCAGAGAATTTGAAAGAATTTGAAGAAAATGTGGAGAATTATCAGGGATGGATCTGTTCAGCGTGGGTACAACAGGAACAACTTCATTTTGATCTGATTCCGGGAGAGTATACTTTGCCGAGGCGTTATTCGTTTCGCTATGTGAAAATTGATATACTTGATATCAGTTCAAAATTTAATTTGGTTATTGAAGATGTCATGGCAATCGCATTATCTTCTGCAGATGATAGTAAGTTAAAACCATATCATAATGTGCATAAAGAATTGGAGCAGATTGATCATATTGCGTGCCATACACTGCATGATTGTATGCAGAAAGTTTTTGAAGATGGACCAAAACGTGATCGGCGACTTTGGATGGGAGATCTTCGATTACAGGCATTGGCAAACTATGAGACATATCAGATGAATGATATGGTAAAGGGGTGTTTATATTTATTTGCTGCATTACCGATGCAAAATGGACAGGTGGGTGCATGTGTATTTTTAGAGCCTGAACCGGAAGTAGATGATACCAGTATGTTTGATTACTCTTTATTGTTTGTGGCAGCCCTGTGGGATTATTATGTAGAAACGAAGGATCGTGAGGCCCTTGAAGATTTGTGGGAAACAGCAAAAATGCAGATTGTATTGGCACAGAAACAGGTCGGTAATGATGGTGTGGTAAAAGACTGCAATAAACTCGGCTGGTGTTTTCTTGACTGGTCACTGGAATTAAATAAGCAGGCAGGTGCACAGGGTGTTTTGCTGTATGCGATGAAAAGTGCCGTTGCCATTGCAAAAGAAATCGGAAAAGACCATGATGCAGAATGCATAATGAAAACTTATGAACTTTATAGAAAAGCTGCTAAGATGCATTTTTATGATGAAGAAAAAGGACTATTTGTCAGTGGTGATTGCAGGCAGATTTCCTACGCAAGCCAGGTATGGATGATTCTTGGTGATGTTGTAGATGAGCAGAGTGGAATTCGAATTTTACATGATGTTGCGACACAGACAGAGGCAATTGAAATGATTACCCCATATATGTATCACTATTATATAGAAGCATTACTTAAATGTGGTGATAAAACAGAGGCTCTTAGTGTTATGGAGAAATATTGGGGAGGTATGGCACGACTTGGTGCGGATACGTTTTGGGAGTTATATAATCCAAATAATCCGGATGAATCACCTTATGGTGGGACTATTGTTAATAGTTACTGCCATGCCTGGAGTTGTGCGCCTGCTTATTTTCTTCGAAAATATTATTCTGAAAAATAAGAGTGGGGTATTTGTATGAAAAAAATTGGAAATAAAGTTTTTTTAATGATTATTATATTTGTTTTGATATTTGGATTAAATACAGTGTTTTCTATAAGAGCGCAGAATAGTATAAAACAGGCTGGATTGCAGATAACGAAACAGTATATTCCGATTCAGACAGAGATTTTCACTATCCAAAAAAGTATGGAACGAGGTCAGAAATATCTTAACATTATCAGTTTGTATGATGATGCAGAGCTACGTCAACAGTTGGAAAGTTCACTAGCAGAGGAAATTTCGACGATTAGGGCAAGTGAGAGTAAGATGGATGAATATCTGAAAAATATCGATAATGTAGAGTTAAAAGATAAAATCCATACATATGAGGATTTTTTAACAGAGGTTATTTCGCAATTTGCCATAATACAAGGGTATGTTGACAAGGGGGATTTTGTGCAGGCTGGTATAGCTCTTGGTGTAGATTTTCAGAATCTGATGGTTGATATGGGAGAAACAACGGAAAAGGAGCTTACAGAGGAGCTTGAGCAGGGAATTTCTGATTTATCGAAGGAATATAATCAAGCTGTTGAGACAAATTTAATAATGACAAAAATTCTATTTTCTTTTTTTGCTTTGGTATCAGTAGTTGTCTTTTTGGTTATAAGTAAGACTGTAAGTAAACCGGCAAGTGAAGCCAGCCGGCAGCTAAATGATATTATTGATGGTATCAATAAGAAACAGGGAAATCTTACGCAGCGTATTACTGTTAGTTCGCGGGATGAAATTGGTCAGTTATCGGATGGAATTAACAATTTTATCATTCAGTTACAGAATGCTATGCAAAAAATACGAAAGCAGTCAGAAATAATGCAAAGTTCACTTGGATTAATGAATGAAGAAGTAAACAATTCAAATGAAAATGCAGATAATATTGCGTCTACCATGGAAGAAATTACTGCGAGTATGGAAGAAATATCATCTTCTATAGAGGGAATTACCGGGAACACCAATGATATAGTGAGTTCAATTAACGATGTTGGAAATCAAGTTAATGAAGGTGTTGTAATTGCCTCTGATATTAAAGCATTAGCGGTTGGTGTTAAAGAGGAGACAGAGAAGAAGAAAACAGACATTTCTGATATTATTAACGAAAAGAGTCAGGCATTATCTTTATCCATTGAAGAAAGTCGGCAAATCAGCAGTATTAATAATTTAACTAACGATATACTTGAGATCGCAAGTCAGACGAATTTGCTTGCATTAAATGCTTCTATCGAAGCTGCAAGAGCGGGGGAAGTTGGCAAGGGATTTGCTGTTGTCGCAGAGGAAATTCGTCAATTGGCAGAAAACAGTAAGAATACGGCAAATGACATTCAGGGTATCAGTGTTCGTGTTATTGCGGCAGTCAATCAATTGATGACAAATGCACAAGATCTCATGAATTTCATACAAAATCAGATAATGAATGATTATGTTGAATTTGAGGCTGCAACAGATATGTATTATGAAAAGGCAGATCATATGGATACTATTACAGGTCTTTTCAATAAAAATATTATGTCTCTTCGTAATATTATGGCAGAGATGAATGATGGCATTACAAATATATCAGCTGTAGTAGAGGAAAATGTGCGTGGAGTAAGCAATGCAACAGAAAATGTGACCAAACTTGCAAATTCAATTTTAAATATTCACGAGCAAGTGATAAAAAATGTTGACTCTTCGAAATATCTGTTGGAAGAGTTGAATAGTTTTCAGCAAATTTAAAGACAAAATAAAAGAAAGACGAAAAGTATTACGAAGAGAAAATAAGGACAGTTTTTTAGTCGAATGAGAGTCTAAAAAACTGTCCTTATTTTTGATATCTTAAATTCAGCAAAAGAGAAGGAAAGGAGTAAGGGATGAATACAAAATATTATCTGGCTGTGGATATAGGTGCTTCAAGCGGACGGCATATGCTTTCGCACCTGGAGAACGGCAAAATTGTTTTGGAAGAGATATATCGTTTTCCAAATGGCATGATTGAAAAAAATGGTCACAAAGTATGGGATGTGGACCAGTTATTTCAAGAGATTCTGATTGGGATGAAAAAATGTGCCATGGTAGGAAAAATCCCATATAGTATGGGTATTGATACATGGGCAGTCGATTTTGTTCTGCTGGATGAAAATGATGAACGTATCGGGGATGCAGTGGCGTACCGGGACAGACGGACGGAAGGTATGGACAGGAAAGTATATGAGTTTATACCGGAAGACGATTTATACGGAAGAACTGGAATACAGAAACAGATTTTCAATACGATCTATCAGCTGATGGCAGTCAAAGAGCAGCAGCCGGGGCAGCTTGAGTGGGCAAAAAGTATGTTAATGATACCGGATTATTTTCATTTTCTATTAACTGGGAAAAAGGTACAGGAATATACAAATGCGACAACGACCCAGCTTGTGAATCCTGTGACAAAAGATTGGGATATTGAATTGATAGATATGCTTGGATATCCTCGAAGAATTTTCCATAAAATTCAAAATCCGGGATATGAATTAGGCAGACTGACGGAAGATATTCAAAACAGGGTTGGATTTGATTGTAAAGTAGTTCTTCCGCCAACGCACGATACTGCTTCTGCGGTGATGGCAGTTCCAACGCAGGAGGAGCATGCACTTTATATCAGTTCCGGCACATGGTCACTGATGGGAACAGAGTTAAAAGAGGCAGATTGCAGCAAAGTCAGTATGCAGCATAACATGACAAATGAAGGCGGTTATGATTACAGATTCCGCTATCTGAAAAATATCATGGGATTATGGATGATACAGTCAGTGAAAAAAGAAAGCGCACCGGATATGGGATTTGGAGAAATTTGTGCACTTGCATCAAAAGAAACGATCAGATCCTTTGTAGATGTCAATGATGCGAGATTTCTTGCACCGGAAAATATGACAGCGGAAGTAAAATCGGCATGCGAAGAAGCAGGGGAACAGATTCCGCAGACAATTGGTGAATTAGCCGCGGTCATTTATCACAGCCTTGCAAAGTGTTATGCAAAAACGGCAGAGGAAATAGAAAAACTGACAGGTATTGATTATTCCAGAATACAGATTGTCGGCGGCGGGGCAAACGCACATTATTTAAATGAACTGACGGCAGAGTATGCAGGGAAAAACGTATATGCGGGGCCGACAG
>ENA-OPEM01000218-OPEM01000218.1-human-gut-metagenome-genome-assembly--contig:-NODE-218-length-15430-cov-2.463415_pt1 | contig 15430 bp, 12 predicted proteins | sample MGYA00241634_ERZ501531 | MGnify/ENA primary metagenome ERZ501531 (study PRJEB25962, sample SAMEA2042385) | human gut metagenome | biome: human gut; feature: human-associated habitat; material: faeces... | reverse complement strand
CTACAAACGTATATCAGTCCTTCACAAAAGAAGTAAAAGGCGCTGGTACAATCCTGAAAGACCTGTCCGCAGACGAAGCTGTTAAAGCAATCGTTGCTAAACTGGAAGAAAAATTCATCATCTGATGACTGCTTGCGGATCCGTTTGTTAAGGACGGAAAGAAACAGATTGATTTCTGTTTCTGCTTAGAAAGAAGCTAATACGAAAATTTGGAATATAAGGAGGAAACCCTACAATGAGTAATGGTATTTATGTAGTAGTTGAACAAAGAAGCGGTAAGGTTCAGAACGTAGGTCTGGAACTGATCGGCGAAGCTACAAGACTGAAAGCAGATCTGAAAGATGATGTATACGCAGTCCTGCTGGGCAGCGGTATTGAAGGCGAAGTTGACAAACTGTACCACTATGGCGCAGACAAAGTAATCCTGGTTGACCACCCTTACCTGAAAGAATATGTAACAGAACCTTACACAAAAGCTGTTACAGAAGTAATCAAAAAATTCGATCCCGAAATCATGCTGTTCGGTGCTTCTTCCATCGGCCGTGACGTTGCACCTCGTGTAGCTAGCCGTGTAAGAACAGGTCTGGTTGCTGATACAACAGGTCTGAGAATGGCGAAAACAGAAGAAGAATACGCAAAAGAAGCAGCTATGGGTTGCGCAGATCCTACAAGAGCTCTGCTGATGACTCGTCCTGCATTCGGTGGAAACACAATCGCAACAATCGCTTGTCCTGACAACCGTCCACAGATGGCAACAGTTCGTCCTGGTGTTATGCAGAAGCTTCCTAAAGAGGCTGGCAGAGCAGCAGAGGTTATCGAGTTCAATCCTGCACTCGAGGAGAACAATCGTTATGTTGAAATCATGGATATCGTTAAGGCAGTTGGCAACGTAGAGAACATCATGGACGCTAAGGTACTTGTATCAGGCGGACGTGGAGTTGGAAGCGCTGAGAACTTCGAGATGCTTCGTGACCTTGCTTCATGCTTCAAGGGTGGTATGGTATCATGCTCTCGTGCAGCAGTAGAGAACGGCTGGTTAGCACAGGATTATCAGGTAGGACAGACAGGAAAGACTGTACGTCCACAGATTTACTTCGCAATCGGTATCTCAGGAGCCATCCAGCACGTAGCAGGTATGGAGGAGTCTGATCTCATCATCGCCATCAACAAGGACGAGGATGCTCCAATCTTCGATGTAGCTGATTACGGCTTAGTAGGAGATTTAAAGAAGATCGTTCCTCAGCTTACAGCAGCTCTTAAAGAGGCAAATGCTGACGCATAATAATGCAATAAAATTACATTACTAATACATTTAAACACAGTACTGTTTATCGCAGTGCTGTGTTTTTTTGACCATAAATATAGCGTAATCTTATAAATATAAAGAGTTTTTTGGGGAAATAAGTAATTTTCTTAATAAAAAAACATCCGTGTGTAAATCGCAAAGGATTTGACTCAGATGTTTTATTTGGAAGTTTGTTTGATATTAGAAAGACCTAATATATAGTCAGCGGACACATTATAGTATTTACATAAAGCGAGCAGATGGTGAATCGGTAGTTCATTTGCTCCGCGCTCATATCTGGCATACATGGTCTGGGATGTACCCAGATAATCGGCTATTTGCTGTTGGGTTTTATCGTTATCTTCCCGTAGATTGCGCATTCGTTGAATGTAATCCATATTCCCCCCTCCGTACATGTACATATAACTTAACATAATAAAGATGTTTACTATTGAATTTAGTAAATATTTGTACTATAATTTATGTAGGAAAGATGTTACAGGATTATAAAGAAAGGTAGGTATTAATATGGCTTTAATAAGATGTCCAGAATGTGGAAAAGAAATAAGTGATTCGGCACAAGTGTGTCCAAATTGTGGCTGTAAGACAGAGTTGGGAAATCAAAATGAAATTATGAAAACTTCTTTACTCGCGGATATAGGTTTTACAGTTTTAGGAATAATATGTGCTATATTTGCATTTGTAGCTTACTATACAGTTAGTACGGATGCATTTGTAGTGTTGATTATTTTGGCAGCTGTTTTATTTATTATTGGCTCAGTCTATGGAAGATTAATAAGAAAAAATAATAAGAAATAATATCTTTGAGAGACGTAAGATGAATAAGAAGATAATAACTATAATATTTACTCTAAGTACTATGCTTTTTCTAGTCGGATGTTCTTTTACAAACAATGAATCAAATGGGAGTGATAAAAATTATACCTATAATGATTTAGACGAGAATCAAAAAGAAATCATAGATAATGTGTATGCTGAATTAGGTGATTGGGGATATACGTATGAGCCAAGTGCTATTCCGGCGAGTAAGATAAAGTTTTTTTATGAGGATTCGAAATTGATATTTGCGGCTTTTCATGATTATGGGGGTGGAAATGGTGGAGGCTCTTATTCAGTATATGAAATAGATGAGAATTCTGGAACTGTAAGTGGACATTCATATGACACGCTAAACGAAAATGATGTACTAAATAAACGAGTTTTAGCTGTGGAACTTTTATCGGGAGAAAGTTTTGATGTTGAAACTTCTGAAGACTCGCAAAAAGATATTTTGGCAAATTCATATGGTAAGGCTGTAAATGAGTAATAATATGACTATAACAGAATTGGAGAAAATTAAAAATGGGCTATTGCGGTAATTGTGGTGAAAAAATAGAAAAAGGAGCTAATTTTTGCGGTAAATGTGGTGCGGTTGTTGAGAAAGAACAATCAGAACATGTTTATGATGTTATAGCACCAAAGAACAATAGCGCTAGAGTATGGAAAATTATAATCCCTAGTCTTATTGTTGGAGTAATTGTAATATGGGGATTTATGCAATTGATGTCTGTATCGGATAAACCGTGTGACTGGTGTGGACATAGTCCGACTGTAGCATATAAAGAAAGCGATGGTTCTTACTCTTATGTTTGCAAGGAATGTAGAAAAAAATGTGCATGGTGTGGAAAAAAAGCTACACGACATTATGAGAATATGATGCATAAGGAAGTTTTTGTATGTGAAGAAACTTACAAGGAAATGCATGATGATTAACAAATGCTATTTGTGTAGGAAGGATGGTAAAATAATGAAGAAGAAAACTGTAAAAATACTTATGGGTGTAGCGTTGATATCAACATTGCTAGGAGCATGCTCTACAAATAGAAGCACACAGAATGAGCAGAAAACATTAAATACGGAAATATCTAAAATTGTAAAAAATCATTCAGAGAGTACATATGAAGAAAATACAAAGGAAAATACCGAGAAAGTAGTAGAGAAAAATACCGAAGACAATTTATATCTTACAACTGATTATAAAGTTGAAGATTATTGTAATGGATATTTTATTGTATCCAAAATGGATGGGAGATTGTTTGGTGTAATAAATTCTAAAGGTAAGGAAGTTATTCCATTAAAATATGATGAGGTGAGTTTTTATAATAGACAAGAGGTTGAGCAACAGGGAGCAGATACTTTATTGTTTCAAGCAAGCTATCAGGATGAAGATTATTTATTAGATACTGAAGGTAAGGAATTCGATTCAGAAATGGAAATTAAACCTCTTCTGGGGAAAATTGATAGTAGTATAAAATATTATTCTAGACCATTAAATATGAAATATGTTGATAAAGAATATACTAATGGAGATGTAGAATATGCATCAGGTAACGGAGAAATTAATTTTTATGATAAAAATAAAAGCAAGGTTGGAACATTTTCGACAGGCTACCCAATTATAGAGTATTATCAATTAACAAAAGATTATTATTTAATTGATTCATATGAAGGAATTAACGATTATCATGTTTATCTGAATAATAAGGATAATACAACGATTTGGGATGGTTATGCAATTAGTCATTCTTTAAGAGTTAATATTATAGACAATAATGTATTGATAAGTGTTAATACACCAGGAGATGAAAAAATATATTGTTTGGCATCCGATGGTAGTATCTCTGAAGTGACCGGATATTATACAGATTATACTGGAATTCACAAAGGACAGAGTGAAAATAGACCAAGATATACAATTGGAAAAGATGATAATATTAAAATTAAAAGTTATGATGACACATGGTTGTTAGAAGGTGATGATATAGAAATATGTAATGATAGATATTTTGCATTGGATCCAATAAGTTCTGAAGGTTCAGTATGTAGATATTTCTTTCTAAAAAATAGTGATTCTAAAGTTGTATTATTAGATGCAGATGCTAATATTATTGATACTAATGATTTATTTACATGGGGGAACGATTTTGAACCTTCACTTAAAGGGAGCTGTATATCTGATGATACTGTTATAGCTGGATCTGATGCATTATATATAGCTAGACAAAACGGTGATAAATATGAAGTTTATAGATTTGCAGCAGAAAAATAATCAGATATATGATATAGATAAATAGTAAAAAAGTGATTCATGATAAGTGTAATATTCCGTGAATCACTTTTTTATTAAATAAAGTAGTAGAAAAAATAGATTCTTTTATGGATGACTATACAGTAGATGAATATATGAGGATAAGAAATTTTCTATAGAATATGATATAAAAGAATTTATAAATGCACTAACATGAAATATGATTACAGCGTATCAGAAACTGATTTTGGATATGCAAAATGAGATAAGTGAGGAGATAACAATAATGAAGAGAGTGATTAGTTTTTTTCTTTGCGTAATTATGCTAATGTTATCTACATATACGGCATTGGCTAAAGAAACAACTGATATATCTTATAATACGCTTTCTGTTGAGTTCTCTGATAATCTTGGGACAACAGAAGAACTTAATGTAATGGTGACAGAAGAACATCTTTATGTAGATGCAGAACAGTTAGGAGATAGACTTGGTTATCAGGTTGAAGTTGGAAATGAATATGTAGCAATTTACAATAAAAATTTTAGTAATACAGTTCCTTATGGTCTTACTACTTTTTATTATGATAGTACAAAAGTAAGACATATGTTATTTAATAAAATGGTTGATTATGAAGCTCCATTTAAGATTGTTAAGAATTCTGATGGTGTGTGGATTCCATTTGAATTTAGTCTTTTATTATTAAATAGTTCTGATGTTGTGCTTGATAATCAGGTGCACATTGAAATGCCACAAAAAAATATCGTAGATATTTATATGGATATATTAAAAAATAATGATAGATATTTATTTGATTGGAAAAGCGATGCCGGTGCTTCAGAAGGTTCAATATTTGCCATGGGGACAGGAGCATATTTTGTTCAGGTATTTAGTGGTATTTTGGATAAAGATGGAGCGTCGTGGTCTCAATTAATAGATAGTTTTTACCTGAAAATGGATAGCTATGATCGAAAATATGCAGAGAGCTTTGCTAGAATGTTTTGTACATACTCAGATGAAGAATTAACTCTTAATGCAAAAGCAATGAAAGAGAAAATGAAACCTTTTAATGGGGATAATTGGGTTGCAAAATCAATAAAAAAAGTTGACGATATTATAGATGATAATATTGGAGATTTATCTAAAAAAACAGCTGATTTAAAGAAAAGAATTGATGTAGAAAATGGCACATCTGTAGCGAAGTTTAACAAATCATATCAAGAACTTGATAAAATGTGTAATACAGCAGATTATTTTTCAAATATGACAGATCCATTTTTAACAGCTTCAAAAGAATTTAAGAATGTTACCAGCTTTTTGGATGTATTTTATAAGATATCGGAAGTTATTGGTTATGCCAGCGAGTTTAAAAATCAGGACGAATTTGCAGTAAAATCATTAGATACATTAATAAAAAAATCTGATTCGAGCTGTGTTATGTCTAAGGCTATGAAAGATAGCATGGGAGATTACAAAAAGACACTGGAAACCGATATTGTAGCATATTCTGCGTATAATTATCTGATGAATAATATGACAGATTTATTTACAGATACTATAGATATATCAACTACAATACTGGATATGGATTCTAAGCTATACTTGTTAGCGTGGGATATCGCTAAAGGGGCGATTCCGCTTGTCAAAAATAGTCTAAGCAATACGGACTGTTTTTTACAGAGTATGTATGCGGGAATTATACAGTCTGACACCTTTAGCACATATATAAACAAACGAAATGTTGTATTTGGAGATGCTAAGAATATAACACCTGAAAATCTGTATGAACTCTCCCAGTATTGTTATGCATATCTTAAAAGCTGTTATATAACAAGAGATGCAGCAGTAGGTTCATTAACTGAAAAAACAAAGAAAAATAACCCTACATATGAAAGCACACAGAAGATGGTAAATCAGGAAATTGCGGAATATTTGATTAAGCTAAAAAATGCTGATAAAACAAATAAGTATGGGTGCTATGGATTCTTGCCAGAAAACAATGAACAGTATTTGGGTGAGTATGATGATAGTTCAATTATAGATGCTGTGCAAAATAAAAGTGATTTGAAAGATTTTGTGGGAATATGGGTATTGGATAGTGTTGCAACAAATAAGAATAATGATCGATCTCTTAGTTTTATGTATGGAAGTGGATTAACACAGTATGGTGCTGATTTAGAAATTGATGAAAACGGCGATTTTTCGTTCTATATTGGAATAGGACTTGGTGGAAAGGGGGTATGTAGCATTGAAGATGATCATTTAAACTATAACATTAATATGTATGAAGAAAATCAGAATGTTCAAGATACAATGCTTATTGGAAAAGATAAAAAATATTTGGTAATGAAAGATATAAATGATAATTCATATAATCTTTATTGGATAAGAAAAGGCTCTCAAAGTGTTTATAGTGAGGTTGAAGAAGAAAATGTTGGAAAAGATGAAATAGAACTTTCCGGATATATTGGAGAGAACATATCTCAAATAGATCAAAACATAAAATTCACAATTGAAAATGAAGTAGATGCAGGAAAATTTAAACAAAATGATAATGTTTGTTTTGCTTGTCATAAGGACGATAGCATTAGAGAGATTGATATAACTGGCAATGGTGGTTATATGTTATATGGGATTAAATATAATATGGATGTGGATAGCGTAAGAACTATATTGAGTAAAAGCGATATCTGGACAATACAAAATGATCAAACAGATACTATATTTTGTAAAGATAAATCAAATACTTACTATTTTGACATTTATCTGGAAAATGGAAGTGTAAAATCATTATCTTTACATTCTGCGGATAGTTATTGTGGATACAATCATGCAGAATAAACTAATGCGAATAATCTTATTAAATGCATTGCATCTGCGCAAGTTTTGATTATTAAAATACATAGTAAATTATTTCTCTTAGGAAGGAGCAGCAACATGAAAAAATGCAAATTTATAAAATCAGGAATAGCAATCGCGATTCTAGGATGTTCAATCATTTTTACAGCCTGTGACGTTAATACTGACAAGAAAGTAGAAAAGCAGGCAAACAAGGTGGTTGACGCAGTAGAATCTAAAGATATAACAAAACTAGATGCTATCATTAACGGAACCGATGAAATAAAAGCAGACGAGGAATTGAAAGATTTCTTCGAGACAGACAGCGAAGCAAATCAGAAAAATGGTTTGATGTCTAAAATTATAAAGAATGACACAATCAAGGTGAAAAAGGTCGGAAAAGATACAGTTACATATAAAATAACAGCACCTGATTTTTCCAAGTATTTTACCGAGATGAAAAAGGGTGAAGTGACAGAGGAAAATATAGAATCATTTACAGATGATTATATTTCAAATGCTGAAAAAGTGACTAATGAAGTGGAAATTCCATATACATATAAGGATGGAATTTATTCAGCAGAATACGATACTGAGGAATTTGTCAATGCATTGACCGGCAATTTGGTTACTGCCTATCAGGAGCTGATGCAGGATGTGCAAAAGGAACTTAGTGAGGAGACTGGTGATGAAAAAAATAATTAGTATTTTGTTAAGCGCAATAATATTATTGACAACCGGCACTGCGTATGCGACAGAAACAAAGAGTGCTGATATTTCGTACAATACACTTCCGGTTGAGTTCTCCGATAAACTAGGAACAACAGAAAATCTGGATGCGATGGTAGATGATGGACATTTGTATGTAAATGCAAAACAGCTTGGAGAAAGGCTTGGGTATCAGGTTAAAGCAGGCGATGAGTATGTGGCTGTTTTCAACAAAGAATTTAGCAATACTGTACCGTATGGTATTACAACATTTTACTATGACAGTACAAAGGTCGGACATATGTTATTTAACAAGATGGTAGATTATGAGGCTCCGTTTAAGACAGTAAAGAATGCTGATGGAGAGTGGATTCCTTTTGAATTCAGCCTGTTATTGTTAAATAGTTCAGATGTTGTATTGGATAAAAAGATTCATGTTGATATGCCGGAGAAGAATATAGTTGATATCTACATGGATGTGTTGAAAAATAATGAACGTTATTTGTTTGATTGGGAAGCTGATGCCGGAGCGACACCAGGTTCAATGTTTGCAATGGGTACTGCAGCCAATATGGTTCAGATATTTAATGGTGTGCTTGACTGGGATGGAGCATCATGGTGCCAGCTGATTAATTCATTTAGCATGGATTCGTCTAGCTATGATGCAAAGTATTCGGAATCATTTGCAAAGATGTTCTGTACTTATTCAGATGAAGAATTGAGTCAGGATGTAGATGCAATGAAGGAAAAGCTGAAGCCTTTTGATGGAGGTGAGTGGATTTCAGATTCAATGAAAGACATTGATGATTTGTATGATGATAAGATAGGAGATTTGTCTAGAGCAACTGCTGATTTGAAGAAAAAGGTAGTTGCTGAAAATAAAGCATCTATGATTGCATTTAACAAATCATATCAAGAGCTGGACGAATTATGTTCAAAAACAGATACTTTTAATCATCTGACTAATGTTTTGGATGATTTCTATTCTATAGTAGAAATTGCAGGGTATGCAAGTGAGTTTCAAAATCAGGACAAGTTTGCAGTAAAATCGTTGGATACATTTATTAAGAATTCAAATTACGGCTGTGTTATGTCTAAGGCTATGAAAGATGGTTTGAGAGATTATAAAAATACGTTGGAAACAGATATAGTCTCATATTCGGCATATAATTATCTGATGAATAATATGGGTGATTTACTTAAAGAAGGGCTGGATGTTTCTACGACATTACTTGATACAGAATCAAAGATATATTTGTTAATATGGGACATTTCTAAGGAAACTGTTCCTTGGGTGAAAAATGGATTAAGCAATACGGACTGTTTTTTGCAGAGTATGTATGCCGGAATTGTACAGTCTGATACTTTTAAGTCTTATATTGATAAAAGGGATGCTGTGTTCAAGGATGCAAATAATATAACATCGAAGAATCTGTACGAGGTGACACAGTATTGCTATGCCTATTTAAAGAGCTGTTATATCACAAGAGATGCAGCGGTTGGAGCGTTAACTGAAAAGACAAAAGAAGATAATCCGACTTATGAGAGCACACAGAAAATGGTCAATCAGGAAATTGCAAAGTGTCTTGTTAAGCTAAAGGATGCGGATAAGACTAATAAGTATGGTTGCTATGGTTTCTTACCGGAAAATAATAAGCAGTATCTTAGTGAATATGATGATGGCGAGTTGTTAAAGCGTGTGGTTTCTTCTGTGGATGGAGAAGAATTATATAAAGATGTTCTAGATATGTATTACTATAAGATTAAAAATCAGAATTGGACTGATAATGATGAGGTTAGTCCATTGTTTAGCAATCCATATACGAATTTGAAATCTTTGAATAATGTAGGATATGCATTGATAGATATTGACGGGAACGGAGTTCCGGAATTACTTATAGGGGATAATGAATCTGTATCAGATGGAGTAATCATTGATTTATATACATATATAGATGATAGTATAGTTTACCTTGATACATCAGGTGAAAGATATGGGATCAAGTTATCTAAAAACGGAAGAATATACAGATATGGCTCTGGCGGGGCGGGGCTTACAGAAGTGGAAGAATGTAAGATAGATATGGATAACCTAAAGCTTACAACGGTAGAAGGAGTTCTGTATGATGAGGACGATGCTAAGGACACACCATGGTTTTATGGTGAAGGAGATGAATATAGCAATTCAAATGGATATGACATTAGCAAGATGAAAAATATTACTGAGGAAGAAGGTATGAACAAGTGGGATGAATATAGTAACAATATTAAGGGGTATACAATTAGTTTCTTTTCAAATTATACACCGAAAAAGAGCAAAGAAGATATAGATGCCGGTATATATGAAAAATTCATAAAGAATGGCGAATATAATAACTATTTAACTTCGGATTGGGAATATGGTATGCCATCTCAATATGCTGTATTAGATATTGATGGTAATGGAGTTGATGAATTGATTATATATGGAAATGAAAACGAATGGGGAAATATTATTGTTTTTACATATAAAGGTGATACACAGGAGATTGTACCAATTCAAGCAAATCTTTATGACACAGGAGATACATCACGCAAAACGAATGTTATATGGTTTTGTAAGAATATGGAGTATTCACCACAATATCATGCATTAGCATTTACTGATTCACATTATGGAGTAGGTAATGAAGATTATTTGTATTACACGATAAATAATGATGTTTTTGATATTGCATTTGATGTGAGCGCTTTTACCAATTATAATACTGGAGATATACGATATTCTAAAGGTGGAATAAATGTAGAAAGAAATGATATAAGCGAATCAGATTATGAAGCATATATAAACGAATTGAAACCAATTGAATGGAAGAAATTGCCATAATATCAATTTACAATAAAATATACTTATGTTCTTGCTTGCATCAGATATTCTTATCCCCGGCGTAAATGTCGGGGATTTTTCAATTGTTATATTTCGCAAAATCCGATATACTAAGCTTTATATTGTTTATAAATAAATCCGACGTACTCACACCTGTCTTATTAATTCAGAATATTGGGGATAAGATTAGAGGACATGGTGTAAGTTTATGTCAAATGAAGGAATCAGAACTAAATTGACAATTGTAACTAAAAATAGTTGCAATAAATGGAAAGTGATGTATAATAATAAAAAAGGAGATACATGTTATGGGGAAAAAGGATAAACTGATTAAGAGATTAAAATCACGACCAAAAGATTTTACGTTTGATGAAGCAGAAACTTTATTGAAATATTTTGACTTTGACTATTCAAATAAGGGAAAGACCAGTGGATCCAGAGTTATATTTGAAAGTGAAAATCATGGATGCATTATGCTCCATAAACCACATCCACAAAAAGAGCTTAAAGCTTATCAGATCAAACAGCTAATAGAATATCTTGAGCAGGAGGATCTTATATGAATAATACTATGGAATATAAAGGCTATGTTGGAAGTGTTGAGTTTTCAGAGGAGGATGTAATCTTCTATGGAAAAGTTATGGGAATACGTTCATTAATATCATATGAAGGTGAAAATGCCAGAGAGCTTGTAGAAGGCTTTCATGAAGCTGTTGATGAGTATTTGCTAATATGTGAGCAACAAGGAAAGGTTCCGGAGCAGGCATATAAAGGAAGCTTCAATGTTAGAATATCACCGGAGCTCCATAAGAAAATTGTTATATATGCAACGGAACATGATATTACTTTAAATAGGTATGTTGAACAGACTCTTGAAAAATCTCCTGCAGCAGTGCAGATGTAATTGAAGGACATACCCTCAGGCAACTAATTTAAGATAATTTGCCTGAGGGTTTTGTTATAATACGATATACAGTCGCATATTATAAATTTACCCCCACATATATGAAAAATTCGGCTAATTTTACAATTGAGTCATTTATCCCAATGTGGTAGAATAACAAAGTCCAAGAAAAAGGAGCAATTGGATTTCGAAAAGTTAAAAACTTTAGCGCCATGCACCGGCAGGTACGTAAAAATGATGCCGGTTAACGAGGTTTCAGGTTATCGAAAATTCGGCGGATGCCTGGACGCATATATGGATGCGTATCTCGAGCCAAATATGATGGAGACATCAAAACAAAGCGAGAGAACCATAAAAATCAAGTAGCTATTCAGTACAGAACAGTTACATATTTGTACATTTAAAATTATATATCGAAAAGGAGATCTAACACTATGTGTGGAATTATAGGATTTACAGGCCGTTTAGAGGCACAGAAGATTTTGACGGAAGGACTCGCAGCGTTAGAGTATCGTGGATACGACAGTGCAGGTATTGCTTATTTTAAGGATACAGGCAAGATTTCTATTCGCAAAACCGTCGGAAAGGTTAAGGATCTTCTAGCTATCTGCGATGATGAGAACAATTCAACCTGTGGAATCGGACATACAAGATGGGCAACACACGGCGGAGTTACCAATGCCAATGCTCATCCTCACAAGGTTGGAAATGTCGCACTCATCCACAATGGTATCATTGAGAACTACCACGAGATTGTAAACAAGTATGATCTTGCAGACTCTCTTATATCTGAGACAGATACAGAGGTAGCAGCGGCTCTTATCAACAAGCTCTATGACGGAGATCCAAAGGCTACTATTAAGAAGGCGGTAGCAGAGCTTCAGGGTTCATTTGCGTTCTGTATCATGTTCAAGGATCAGCCGGGAAAGATTTTTGCTGTCAGAAATGTAAGCCCGATGGTTGCAACATATTGCGATGACGGAGCATTTATTGCATCAGATCTTACAGCGTTTATCAAATATTCAAAGCGCTATTTTATACTTCCGGAGTACACTATCATGACAATGACTGCTGATGGAATTGAAATGGAGGATTTAGAGGGTAAGAAAGTTGAGCCGGATTATCTTGAGGTAAACTGGGATGTAACGGCAGCTCAGAAGGATGGATATCCGCATTTCATGATCAAGGAAATTCATGAGCAGCCGACAGCTATCACAAGGACTATCACTCCAAGAATCAAGGATTCACTTCCTTGTTTTGAGGATGATAATATTCCTGATTCGTTCTTCGAGGATATAAGCGACATAACAGTTGTAGCCTGTGGTACAGCTATGTATGCAGGAATGGTCGGAAAAGCTCTTTTAAAGAACAAGTTTGGTATTCCTGTTTCTGTTGAGATTGCATCAGAGTTCAGATATGAGCAGCCTGTTCTCACAGACAGGTCAATGGTTATTTTTGTGTCACAGTCAGGTGAGACAATCGATACCTTAGAGGCACTTCGTCTGGCTAATAAATATACTAAAAAGACGCTTTCTATCGTAAATGTAAAGGGCTCAACAATAGCCCGTGAGAGCAACTATGTACTTTATACACACGCAGGTCCTGAGATTGCCGTGGCAAGTACAAAGGCATACACAGTTCAGGTGGCAAGCTTTTACCTGATTGGATGCAAGATTGGTCTTGTATCCGGCCGTATGACCAAGGAAGAGGCAAAGACATTTATTGAGAATCTGCAGGAGGTTCCAAATCTCATTGAGTCAGTTATCACACAGGCACCTGAGATTGAACAGCTTACAAAGAGAATGACAAATGCTACAAATGCGTTTTACATAGGACGAGGACTTGATTATGCATTAAGCATGGAGGGTGCACTCAAGCTCAAAGAGATTTCTTATATTCATGCTGAGGCTTATGCAGCAGGAGAGTTAAAGCACGGTACAATTGCGCTCATCAGCGAGGGTGTTCCGGTTATCGCAGTTGCTACACAGAGCCATGTATACAGCAAGGTCATCTCAAATATCCGCGAGGTGAAGGCGAGAGGCGCATACGTTATCCTTCTTAGCAGGGATAAGGATATTACAGATAAGTCAATCTGTGATGTGCATATCTCACTCCCACAGGCACCGGATGAGTTTGCGATTTTCGAGTCAGTTATAATCTGTCAGCTTATCGCTTACTACACATCAACAGGAAAGGGCTTAAACCCTGACCAGCCACGTAACCTTGCAAAATCAGTTACAGTAGAATAAATAATTTCCCCGGACATTTATACGATGTCCGGGGATTTTTTTCATGCTTGTGCGATACAATGCAGCATATGTAAGACATCGATGTATATGTCGGTGATTCGCACTGCACCAACACATTTTGTTAAAAAATTGTTAAAAAAATAACAAAAACTGCTTTACACACTTCTTGCACGGTGGTATGATACATAAATGCGGGTTACTCATACGAGAATCCAGCAGCCATACAATTTTCATGTGCGCTTTTATGCCGTGTGACAGAATCACAGCATAACAGAATTAGGACGAGACCCATATGGGCTTTTACCAAAAGGAGGAAAAACAATGCGCAATTCAAAAACAAACGAACTTGTACTGACAGGTTTATTCACAGCCATTATCATTATCATGGCATTCACACCACTCGGATATATTCCGCTCGTAGTTATCAACGCTACGATTATTCACATTCCGGTAATCCTTGGTTCACTTTTCTGCGGACCTAAAAAGGGAGCATTCCTTGGATTTGTATTCGGATTTACCAGTTGTTTAAAGGCAACTATAGTCGGAGGAACTCTTTCATCCTTTGTATTTTCGCCGGTGCTTGCCGCATCCCTGGTCGGAACCTCAGGTATATTTAAGAGCTTATTCATAGCATTTGTTCCAAGAATTTTAGTAGGTGTTATACCTTATTTTGTATATATAGGCATCAAAAAGGTGCTTGCGTCAGAGAAGAAAAATCTCTGGGGAACAGTTTTAAATGTGCTCATGTCAGTATTCCTTGCATTCGGAGTATATGCATTCCTCGGCAAGATGTCAGAGTCACTTTCACAGGCAGCCACTTTAGGAATCGGCATAGCAGTCGGAGCTGTAGTATTTATAGTAGTTGAGGCTGTATTTATCAGAAAGAGCACACAGGTTATTCCGTTTGTATATGCAGGTGTAGCCGGTGCCATGACCAATACACTGCTTGTAATGGGCTCAATCTTCGTGCTTTACAAGGATGCTTATGCAGATGCAATCGGTGTGGCAGGAAACGCGGTGCTGGGTGTTATCACCGGAGTCATCAGCTTTAACGGAGTAATTGAGGCAATAGTTGCCGCAATTATCGTATACCTTGTTGGATTGGTTTTAAATACTATCAAACCAATTGCAGCAAAATAAATTCAGATAGATTTAAAATAAATGTGAAATTGTATGTACGGCGGACTGATAAGGTCCGCCTGTTTTATAAGTAGTTGGACTGGGAATGGTAAAAAAGCATTTGAGTTAAAAGAAAGGCATGATACAAGGTGAAACATATGCATGAAATAGACATAATGGATATCGGCGGATTCAAAATAGGCCAAGCCGAGGACACTAAGGGCTTGACCGGCTGTACGGTATTTCTTTTTGATAAACAGTCACCGGCGGGAGTTGACATAAGGGGAGGCGGACCGGCTTCGCGGGAGACACCACTTTTAAATCCTGTGGCAGACGCAAAGGGTATACATGCTCTTGTACTGTCAGGCGGCTCTG